>Ga0209123_1000177_pt1 | contig 97121 bp, 84 predicted proteins | sample BarGraIncu00431A_FD_184500 | JGI IMG/M metagenome (GOLD analysis project Ga0209123, IMG submission 184500) | Arctic peat soil microbial communities from Barrow, Alaska, USA - Barrow Graham LP Incubations 004-31A (SPAdes) (version 2) | ecosystem: Environmental > Terrestrial > Soil > Wetlands >... | reverse complement strand
TTTTTTTATTAATCATGCTTAAATTATACACCAAAAGTGGATTCCTCGGAATCCACTTTTGTATTTGGATGAGAAAAAAAGAGCTATCTCAAAATAGAAATTAATTTCTATTTTGAGACAGCCCCTTACTTTGTTATTTAATATATTGTGCGCCTCTTTCAAGTGCCAATTTATTGGACTCATAGAATTTTTCTTTTCCATGAGCTTTGAGTGAGGTTAGTAAAGTCTCCATTGAAACAATTCCTGTTTTCTTAACTAGAGCGCCTAAAAGTACCATGTTGGCAAAAGTTGCGCTTCCAATTTCTTCAGCTATAGTTTTAGCTGGTATTTTATAAATAGTGATATCGTGTCTATCCAGAGCATCAGTTATATGATCTGAATCAATAATGAGAAGACCATTTGGCTCAATAAAATCTATGAATTTTTCCAGTGATGGCTTGTTCATTGCAACTACAGTATCTGCTCTTGTTAAAACGGGAGAGCCAATTTCTTCATCTGTAAGTATTACGGAGCAGTTTGCAGTGCCACCTCTCATTTCAGGACCATATGATGGCAGCCATGAAACGTTTAAATTAGAATCCATACCAGCGTATGCAAGAAATTTACCCATTGAGAGAATACCCTGTCCACCAAAACCAGCAAATATTATTTCTTGTGATCTCATTTTATCTAACCTCCTCAGTTGTATTCTTTTTAATGCCAAGAGGGTAGTACGGTATCATATTATCTCTAAGCCACCTCATAGAATCGCGAGGTGACAATCCCCAATTTGTTGGGCAAATTGATAATACTTCAATCATTGAGAAGCCAATACCTGCAATTTGGTTTTCAAATGCTCTTTTAATTGCTTTCTTAGCTTTTAATAAATTAGGAATTGTATCAACAGATACCCTTTCAACATAACATGCTCCAGTAAGTGTTGATATTAATTCTGATACTCTTATTGGGTAACCTTCTAATTTTACATTTCGTCCATAAGGAGTAGTTTCAGTTACTTGACCCGGAAGAGTTGTTGGAGCCATTTGACCACCAGTCATTCCGTATATGCAGTTGTTAACAAATATGGAAGTTAAGTTCTCTCCTCTAGTTGCCGCATGAACTATCTCTGCCATACCAATAGCCGCAAGATCCCCATCACCTTGATAGGTAAAAACTACTTTATCAGGATTTGTTCTTTTAATTCCAGTGGCTGTTGCTGGTGCTCTTCCATGTGCAGCTTCAAATACATCACATGCAAAATAGTTATACATAAGAACTGAACATCCAACAGGAGCAACTGCTATTGTTTTATCCAATATTTCTAATTCATCAATAACCTCTGCAATTAATTTATGGATTACTCCATGTGTGCATCCAGGGCAATAGTGAGTTGGTACATCCAATAGAGCTTTCGGAGTTTCATATACAATAGCCATTATTTTAGACCTCCTATTATCTCTTTTACTTTATTTAATATATCAGTAGGATGCGGAACTACTCCGCCTGATCTTCCGTAGAAGGCTACCGGTTTTCTACCTTCTACTGCAAGTCTTATATCCTCAACCATTTGTCCACAACTCATTTCTACTGACAAATAACCGTATTTAGTTTTAGTTATTGTTTTTTCAAATGCTTCAATTGGGAAGGGCCATAGTGTTATTGGTCTTATAAGTCCAACATTTAAGCCTTCTTTTGTTGCCCATTTAACTACATTTTTGCATATCCTTGAAGTTGTTCCGTAAGCAACTAATATAAGATCGCAATTTTCTTCACAATTGATCATTTCGTATCTAACTTCATTTTTTGTTATTTCGGCATATTTTGCTTGCAGATGGATATTATGTTGTTCCAATGTATCAGGGTCTAAAAATAATGAATTTATTATATTATGAGTTTTACGTCCATTAAGACCATTTGCTGCCCAATCTTTTACAGAAAGTTTTTTTGCTGGTCTATCTATAAATTCAACTGGTTCCATCATTTGACCCAGCATTCCATCACCCATAACCATAACAGGATTTCTATATATATCAGCTATATCGAAAGCTTCTTGAACCAAATCTACCATTTCCTGAATTGATGCTGGTGCGAGAACAGGCATATTATAGTCGCCATGACCACCACCCCTTGTTGCTTGGAAATAATCTGATTGAGCTGGTTGTATACTTCCAAGTCCGGGACCTCCGCGAACAATGTTTACTATAACGCAAGGGAGTTCTGCTGCTGCTATATAGGAAATGCCTTCAGACATTAAACTTATTCCTGGACTACTTGATGAGGTCATACATCTAACTCCACTTCCAGCTGCACCATATAGCATATTTATCGCGGCTACTTCACTTTCAGCCTGCAAAAAAACCCTATCTATTTTGGGCATCTGCCTTGACATAAATGCTGCAACCTCAGTCTGTGGGGTAATTGGATAACCGAAAAAGGCCATACAATTTGCTCTAATGGCTGCTTCTCCAATTGCTTCATTACCTTTCATTAAAACTTTTTCACCCATAATAATTTCCTCCTTGTTATTTTTCCACTGTAATTACACAGTCAGGACACATTTTTGCACAAGATGCACATCCTACGCAATCTTTCATTTTATCAGCAGTTATCGAGGCAGGATGATGTCCTTTAATATTCAACTTAGTAGACATCGTAATAATGTTTTTTGGACATACACTAATACAAAGTTTGCAACCTTTACATCTATCTTCTCTAAATGTTACCTTTGGCACTGAAACCCCTCCTTATATGTCAATATTAATTTTAAAACGATTACATAGAACTAAAAGTTCTAAATTATTTATAAATATATTGACTCTACAATATTAAGCTATTTATTTTTATTCCCTCCATGGTGGCTTCATATATATTTCAATAGGATATACCTTAGCGTGTACTTTGTTTTTAACAATGTCAGCCAAGTCTTTTGTACAAACAATATACTTATATGGAATTTCAAGTTGTTGTGAAATCTCTGAAACTATTTTATCGCCTTTAATAATGTCTTCGATGTTTGTTTCATAGGACAAATTGGTGTTCGAGATAAGGTGCGTAACTTTAAGACCTGATGCTTTTTCAATTGATTTAAGGTATTCAATTGTTTCCTCTTTATTAGAAGTAAATGGTCTATTATTATTTATAACAAAATACATATCATAAGATCCTTGCTTTAGATATTCATTATATTGCCTAAGTACAAGTGAACCTTGATCATCTCCACCTATATCCATTACTACGTCAAAGGTCTCGTCATTAAATACGCCATAAACATTGGATGGTATAACCATTAGCTCGGCATTCATGAGATTAGAGCTTGAGGCTATAAGCTTAATCCCTAGCTTCTCTAGTTTCTCCTTCATGTTTCTAGAGCAAAAATATGGATTTACTATATCAATATCGACTAAGGCTACCTTTTTTCCTGTTTTAGCAAGAGCCATAACATAGTTTAAGGCAATCTCTGTTTTTCCACTTCCAAAATGACCTGTAAAAATTCTAATTCTACTCATATTCACACCTACTAATACGAATTTTTTACTACTCGGTACATTATATATTATGATATTCTTTCAAAGGGATTACAAGAGAAAATACAACATATATTTTCATCCCGTATGATTCTATTTTAACATAAAAAGTGATGAATAAACCAGGTGGTAAAAGTTACGCTCTATACTGGAGAACACCCAATATAAGAAATTAGGTTTGTATAAAATTCTATTTTTAAACACAATATATAATCAACGTATACTTTTAAAAAAAATATATTAAGTGGTGATATGTAATGAGAAATAGAGATTTCTATAGGTTATTAACTAAGGTAGTAGTAGGAATAGTAATAATTTTGTATATTTTCTTTTTATATGTGGATTTTTATAAACTGAAAATTTTTATTCCTTCTGAATATATAAAGTATGTGTGCATATTACTTTGTTTCCTGTTATCCATAATCTCAACTAAGAATTTACTTACGGATACAGATAAGGATATAGCTAATCATAGAGACATATTATTGCTTCAATTGGCAATGTTTATAAGTGTCCTCGCTGACTTATGTTTAATTTTCTTTGGCTTTTTTATTTTAGGTGTAGCTTTATTTTCCTTGGTACAAATTACATATTGTGCGAGGTATACTAACAAAAAGATTAAAACAACACTTTTGAATTTTTTTATTGTTTTTGTATGTGTAGTGTCGATGTATGTTTTAGCTAGCCTTTTCATTGAAGGGATTAATATTTTGATAACTGTTTTATTGTTTTATGTTATATGTTTACTTAACAGTATTATTAAAGCTGTAGGGGCTTTTAAAAATAATTTATATTCTTCGCCTAGTAAATACATGATAGTTTTAGGTATGATGCTTTTTCTTTGTGTGATATATGTGTAGCTTTATTAGCTATAACTGTACTTTTTCCCAGCTATTTCATGAGTGGGTTTCAGCAAATAATTTTTTTCCTAATTTGGTTTTTCTATATTCCTTCACAACTACTATTGTCTTTAAGTGGAGGTAATAAAATTCCAGAAACAAAATCTTTCAAATAAAATTTACTAATAAACAAACAAGCTCCTGGATATATTTCCAGGGGCTTGTTTGTCCAATAAAACTTAACACAAAAATAAACTTTAAACAAAATTAAAAAACCCTCTAAAAAGTCATATCATGTTACGTATATATAAGTGAAATGTTAATATGGGATAATGATCCATAATTGTTATTTACATAAGAATATATGAGGAGGAATTAACATGAAAAACGCAAAATTAAGTTTATTTGTACTCGCTTTAACATTATCAGTAGGTTTATCAACGGGGGTTTATGCTGCTCAACAAAATAAAGATATGAAGGGTGTAAAACCAACTACAGTAGCACAGAAAATAGATTTCAAAGATGCTAAAACTCAACAATGGGATGCAAAATTCATTAAAAATCACGCAGATAAGAAAAATTGTGTTAAGGATCAGAAAGATTGCAAAATGAGCCAGAAAGACTGCAAAAAGATGAATGAAAATAAATGTGCAATTAAACCAGTTCTTAGTGTAGCAGATAAAGCAGCTTTAAAAGTTAAAATAGATCAAATAGCAACAGTTAAAGATGCTAATAAAGTTTTGAAAACTACAATTGTTAAAAATACAGAAGCAGTTAAAGCAGAATTAAAAAGAATTGAAGATAGTAAGTTAGTATTAGATCCAGTAGTAAAAACTGAAGCTGATGCAGTTTTGTTAGCTGTAAAAGATGTTACTACTAAAAAAGATTGTGTAAAACCAGAAGTTACACCAGTTGTACCAGTTAGTACTGTTGTAGCACCAGTAGTTGATCCTACAGTGCCAGTAGCTGATATTACAGTACCAGTAGTACCTGTAGAGAAAACTTATCTTGAAAAATTGAATGCAAGATTAGACGATGTGTTTAAACAGTATACAGATAAAAACGCAGAGTTAACTGCTTTATCAACTAGACTTTTAACTCTTTTAAATTCTTTAACACTTATAAAATAGAATAGTTGTAAAAATATAAAAGTCCTGAATTTATTAATTCAGGACTTTTATATTTATTTACATAACCTAATCATAAAGTTCTTTAACTGCTTTTCTTGTTTCAATTAACTTTTCTTCTACTTCTTTTATATTATTTCTAGCCATTCCTATAAATAACATGTCTATTATTGATAGCTGTGATATTCTCGAGCTAATTGCACCTTCCCTTAAAGATTTTTCTACTGCGGGCACACGTAACACTACATCTGAGAGTTCAGCTATCTTATTAGTTATACTAGTCTTTGTTATTGCTATTACTGGAATTTTTCTTTTTTTAGCATTTTCAGCGCATTTAATAACTTCTTTTGTTTCACCTGAGTACGATATTGCTATTGCTACATCACCTGGCTGCATTAATATAGATGATGTTATTTGCAAATGGGTATCTAGGTGTGATATACATCTCTTATTTATTCTGCTTAACTTATAATAAAAATCCTGCCCGACTAAAGCTGATACTCCCACACTAAAGATATATATATTTTTTGCATTAATTAGAAGTTCTATTGCCTTATCTAGCTCTTCTTCATCTAATAAGTTAACTGTCTGCTGCATTATAGAATCTATTGAATTTTTTATTGTGTGAATTATATTTTTTGTTCCTAAATCACTATCTAAAAATTGAAACTTAGAAGCTTGATCCATTTTATCTAAACTTATAGATAACTGAAGCTTCATTTCATTTAAGCTATTAAATCCCATTTTTTTAGCAAATCTAACAACAGTTGGGGCAGATGTTTTAGTAATACTAGCTATTTCCTTAGCCGACATTGTTAAAATACTTTCCTTGGTTTCTAATAAGTAATCTGCTATTAATTTTTCACTATCCGTAAAGCTATCGTAATTTTGCTTTATATACTGTAATACATTCATAATCACACACCCTATTAAAATTAATTATAGTTTTAGTTATTTATTATGTTAAAGTGAAATTTTTTTCCACCCTTTATATATTTTAATAGATATATATCCTTTTGTAAAACAGAAGCTACAACATTTGTCCTATAATCCCATTTTTGATTTATTTTCAAAATTTGTAATTCTCCCATATATCTCATGTAATTTTCGTTATCTATAGTAATATCCCCATAATTTTTATCAATTGTATTTAATTCATTTATTTTATCACCATTAAGAAGCAATCTACTTTCGCTAGCGCGTATAACATCTCTAGCTTCATCTTCTCTTTGAGTGTAAGTTTCACTTAATAATCTTAAGGCTACATTATCACATTCTTTTAGTTCTATGCTAAGCTCAACTGCATCTGGATTTAATAATGATAAATCTTCTAATTCAGTGTTGTCAGGAAGTGAATCTCCTATAAATATAGATTGATTTCCCAGGGCAAATAAATGATTTGCAGCTTCACGTACCTCTATGCCTCTATGCTCCTCGAGTGTTGGTAATCCATCATATAATGGGCCTCTTTTTCTATTATTTGATTGTACAAAAGCGGAGGCACTAATTCTTCTTTTGCTTAAAATAGCATTTTTCTCTTTCATACATTCTTCTGAGATACCTGTACCCACTCTAGGGTAAAAATTATGTAGAGCATCAACATTTTTATAGTTAGGTAAATATATATCTAAGTTATCTAAAAACTCTTCAGTTATTGTGGATGCATTTAGTTGAACTTTAATGCCATAAGGGTTTTTGGTCATTTTAGATATTTCTTCTTCTGTATACCCAAAATCTATTCTTATAGTCTTAACCCCCATACCATAAAGTCCGCTCAAATCCATTTCAGGTAAATCTAAAAACTTGAAAGTATTTGGAGAAATATCACTTATTATATCCATATCATATTTTTTAGCTAACTTGAAAAATTCTTGTGCTTCAGTCTTTAAGATACTATAGTTTGCCTCTGGTATATGAAATGAGGTAAATATTCTAGTGAATCCAAGACTACGCGCCTCCTTTAATAATTTTATGTTTTCTTCCTTTGTATTGTCTAGGCCAAAATAAATTGAAATACCATAACTCATAAAATCCCTCCTTAAATTATCTCCTGCGGAGTGATCTCCCTTCGGAGCTCTGCATTAATAATTATAAAAAGACCCTTGCGGGCCTCTCTTAACTTGTTAATCCACTGGGTCTTCAAAACCCAATATGCTAGTAAAGAAATATCCCCCTATATATGATGCCAATACACCTATTAAGAATACTCCCATTTTACCATTTGCAATTAACAATGCTAATGGTAATCCTGATACACCTATCGCAACGGCGCCTACCTTAAATATTGCCATAACCGCTCCACCTACCGATGCTCCAAGGCAAGCTCCAAGAAATGGCTTTCCAAGTGGTAATGTTACTCCATATATTAAGGGCTCTCCTATTCCTAAAAGTCCTGGTACTAATCCATTTTTAGCTACTTTTTTCAATCTTTCATTTTTTGTTTTTCGGAGTACTGCAATTGTTGCCCCTACTTGTGCCATTCCAGCCGTTGCTAAAATGGGAAGTAATACCGTAAATCCTACCTTAGCTATTAACTCTGCATGTATTGGAGTTAATGCTTGGTGCATACCGGTCATAACGAGTGGTAAGAATAGTGCTCCGGATACCGCTCCTGAAATAACTGATACAAATATATTATTTGATGATATTGTTTGTGCTACAACTAAACCTATACTATCAGAAATAAATCCACCTATTGGTTGAAGTATACATAATGCTGCTAAAACTGAAATTGTAAGTGTAAAGAGTGGCGTAACGAATAAATCTAATACATCTGGTACAAATTTTCTACAAGCCTTTTCAATATAGCAAGCTAAAACTACTACTATTATTACAGAAATAATTCCTCCACGTCCTGGGGTTAATGCTTTTCCAAAAAGAGTTATTTTTGCAAGATCTGGTGATGATAAAATACCACCTAATACTCCACCCATCATTGGCATTTGTGAACCGAATTCCTTAGCCGCATTTACACCAGCTAAAATTGATAATATAGAGAATACACCATTACCTATAAGTCCTATTATTTTAGCTGCTGTTGTGGTTTTATAAGCATCCCCAAAATACACTCCTGCTATATTATTTACAGCAAGTACAAGTCCGCAAGCTACGAATAATGGTATTAAAGGAATAAATATATTTCCTAATTTTTTAAGTAAATTCTTAAATTTTGTATCATTCTTTTGTTTTAATTTACCCTTAGTTTCTGCTACTGCATCTTCGCCTATAAGTACATTTTTTTCGATTATTCTATTTACTTCTTCAGTTACCTTATTCGCCTTTCCCGGTCCATAAATAACTTGTAATTGTCCATCAGCCTCAACTACACCAAGAGCCCCTTCAGATTTTTTTATTGCTTCTATTTTTGCCTTTGAAAAATCTTTAAGTTCTAATCTGCAGCGTGTCATACAATTTACAGCAGATTTTATATTACTTTTACCTCCAACGAGCTCTACTAAATTTATAGCAATATCTTTATTTGTCATAATAGTTTCCTCCTTATCTAAATATTCTTTAACGCTTTTGCTATATATCCTCTATTTTTATCTAATATAATTTTTGCTTCCTCTTTATTAAGCTTTGATAATATCATGAATATTGCTAGCTTAACATCAAAATCTGTTATATTTAATACCTGCGTTGCTTCTTCAATAGAAATTCCTGTCGCCTCAGAAACTATTAATTTAGCTCTCTGCGTTAATTTTTCATTAGTTGATTTTACATCTACCATAAGGTTGCCATATACTTTACCTAGCTTTATCATAGCTCCTGTTGATAACATGTTTAATACTAGTTTTTGAGCTGTTCCTGATTTAAGTCTTGTTGAACCTGTTACAACTTCTGCTCCAACAACTGGCGATATTGATATTTTTGCCACCTCAGAAACTCGCGAATTAGCATTACAAGTAACTGAAATGGTTAATGCTCCTATTTCATTTGCATACTCGAGGCCACCTATAACATACGGCGTTCTACCTGATGCTGCAAGTCCTACTATGGTATCATTCTCTGTTATATATTTATTACTCAAATCTTTTACTGCGAGCTCCTTAGAATCCTCGGCTCCTTCCATTGCTCTGAATATAGCCTCTGCACCTCCAGCTATAATTCCTTGTACAAGTTCTTCTGGTGTCCCAAATGTAGGTGGACATTCCGATGCATCTAAAATTCCAAGTCTTCCTGAAGTTCCTGCACCTATATAAATTAATCTCCCACCTTTATGCATTCTTAAAGTTATGTTATCTATGGCTTCTGCTATTTTAGGAAGCTCTCTTTCCACAGCTTCTGCTACCTTTTTATCTTCATTATTTATCATTTTAACCATTTCTAAAGTTGAAACAGTATCTATGTCCATGGTATTAGCATTTCTACTTTCTGTTGTTAGTTTTTTTAAATTTAAATTATCCATTATTTCCTCCTTTGTTTTTCAGTATTTATCTTTTGCAAACGTTTTAGCTTACAACTTATATTAACATCTTTGAAATTATGTTTCAAGTATTTTTATAAAATATTTTATTTTGTTTCAGTATAATGGGAAAGATAATTCCACATAGTGGATGATTGTCTAATTTAATGGAATTATTATGACTAAAGTTGCATATGCATTTATAGTTAAAGTTAAATGTTGCTATTCTTTTATACAGGTTTTTATGGGTAATCATGACGAAAAAATAAGTTTGAGATTAACTTGTAATGTACACCAAAAAGGTATATGATAAACGTATACGGTTTAGGTATACATTTAAAGAGTCGTTTATAGGTATGGTTGATGCGGTAAAACATATTGATTAGTTTTGCTTGCGGTAGTTATGTGTTGTGGGTTTATAGATTTTGAAAAGCGACATTTATAAAACCGTATTATTATAGGAGGTGTATTTATGTTTTTTAAGACTTTAGAACAGCATGAAAATTTGAGAACAAAAATCAGAGAATTTGCAGAGGAGGAAGTTAAACCTATTGCATTTATGTTGGATCAGGAAAACAAATTCCCAACAGAAGCAATTAAAAAACTAGCGGATATAGGGATGATGGGGATTCCATTTCCAAAAGAGTACGGCGGAGCAGGTCTGGACGTAATAAGTTATGCAATTGCTGTTGAGGAATTATCAAGAGTAGATGGTGGCACAGGCGTAATTCTTTCCGCTCATACATCTTTGGGCACATACCCAATTTATGCATATGGAACAGAGGAGCAGAAACAAAAATACTTGGTTCCACTAGCTAAGGGAGAGAAACTTGGCGCATTCGGTCTTACCGAGGAAAATGCTGGTAGTGATGCTGGTGGTACAGAAACCACTGCTGTACTTGATGGTGATAATTACATTTTAAATGGTGAAAAAATCTTCATCACAAATGCTGGTAAGGCTGATATTTACGTTATTTTTGCAGTTACTACACCGGATATAGGTATTCGTGGTATAAGTGCATTTATTGTGGAAGAAGGGTTTGAAGGCTTTAGCATTGGTCAACATTATGACAAGATGGGTATTCGTTCGTCAGCTACTGCAGAACTTTTATTTAACGACGTATTAGTCCCTAAAGAAAATTTATTAGGAAATCTAGGTGATGGTTTCAAGATTGCTATGTCAACTTTGGATGGCGGCCGTATTGGCATCGCATCTCAGGCTTTAGGAATAGCTCAAGGCGCTTATGAAAATGCTTTAGAGTACTCAAAAGAAAGAGTTCAATTTGGTAAACCTATATGTCAGCAACAGATTATATCTTTTAAGTTGGCAGATATGGCGACAAAACTTAGAGCAGCTAGATTACTTATTTACAGTGCAGCAGAACTTAAAGAAAACCATGAAAATTACAGCATGGAAGCCGCAATGGCGAAACAATATGCTTCAGATGTTTGTCTTGAGATCGTAAACGACGCACTTCAAATATTTGGTGGAAACGGATATATGAAAGGTATGGAAGTTGAAAGAGCTTACAGAGATGCGAAAATTTGCACAATATATGAAGGAACTAATGAGATTCATCGCGTTGTTATCGCTGCACACATCATAGGTAAGATGCCGAAAAACGAAAACACAGGTAAAGCTACTAAACGTGGACCTGCAACAGGTTATCGTAAGAAAGTGATTTTCAAGGAAGGAACTGCGAGTGAAAGAGTGAATGCACTTGTGGAAGCTCTTAAGGCAGATAAATATGATTTTACAGTTGGAATTCCAATAGACACTCCTATAACTAAGGCTGAAAGGGTTGTCAGCGTAGGACTAGGTATAGGTGAAAAGGAAAATATGCAACTTATAGAAGACTTGGCAGTTCAAGCTGGTGCAGCTATAGGGTCTTCGCGTCCAGTAGCTGAAACACTTAAATATTTACCACTGAATCGTTATGTTGGTATGTCTGGTCAAAAATTTAAAGGAAATCTTTATATTGCTTGTGGTATTTCAGGTGCAGGTCAGCATTTAAAAGGTATAAAGGATGCTTCTACAATTGTTGCTATAAATATCAATGCTAATGCGAAAATTTTTAAAAACTCAGATTACGGTATCGTGGGTGATTTAATGGAAATATTACCACTTCTCACTGATGCTTTAGACAACGGAGAAGCAAAGACTGAGGCTCCACCAATGGTGAAAATGAAGTCAGCTGCTCCAAAGAAATTTGTTCCAACTTGGAAACATTATGTATGTAATGGATGCGGTTATGAATACGATCCTGGTATTGGTGATGATGAAGGCGAAGTAGCCGAGGGAACTCTATTTGAAAATATACCGCAGGAGTGGACTTGCCCATCATGTGGTGAAGAAAAAGATATGTTCATAGAAGTTTGATCCCTGTAATAATTAAGCATACTAATATGTTTTTAGTGTAAAGGAGGATTATATATATGTATTGTGTTAGAAAAGTAACTGAGGATCTTTATTGGATTGGTGGCAACGATCGTCGCCTTGCCCTTTTTGAAAACATTCATCCTATTCCAAGAGGTGTATCTTACAACTCATACCTACTAATGGACGAGCAGACAGCACTCTTTGATACAGTGGACTGGTCAATTTGCCGTCAGTTCCTTGAGAATATTGAATCGGTTTTAAAAGGCAGATCTTTAGATTATATGGTAATTAACCATATGGAACCAGATCATGCAGCGTGCATAGAAGAGATTATTCTTCGTTATCCGGATGTAAAGATTGTATGCACAAATAAAGCTTCTATGTTAATGCATCAGTTTGGTTTCCATATTGATAGCAATTTAATAGAAGTCAAAGAGGGCGATACTATGTCTTTTGGAAAACATCTCGTTGCATTTGTGGCTGCTCCAATGGTACATTGGCCAGAAGCTATGGTGACATTTGATACTACAAATGGCGTACTATTTTCAGCTGATGCCTTTGGTTCTTTCGGCTCATTGGATGGCAAGCTGTTTAATGATGAGATGAACTTTGACCGCGATTGGATTGACGATGCGAGACGTTATTATACAAATATTGTAGGCAAGTATGGTCCTCATGTTCAGGATCTTTTGAGGAAGGCCGGCACTATTGACATCAAGATGATCTGCCCACTACATGGACCAGTATGGCGTAATGATTTGGGGTACTTTTTAGATAAGTACGACAAGTGGAGTAGCTACACACCTGAGGAAAATGGCGTAATGATCGTTTATGGAACAATGTACGGCAATACGGAGGCCGCTGCAAACGACTTGGCAACAAGACTCGTGGAAAAGGGAATTACGAACGTTGTTATGTATGACGTTGCAAAAACCCATGTCTCATATTTGATTTCAGAGACATTTAAATATAGTCATGTGGTTCTTGCCTCTGTAACCTATAACTTGAAAATTTATCCACCAATGCTTAATTATATAATGGATATGAAGGCATTAAATCTTCAAAAACGAACTTTCGCTATTATAGAAAATGGTTCATGGGCTCCTCAATCAGGCAGACTTATGCGTGAACTTTTGGAAGATATGAAAGACATGACTATTTTAGACAATGAGTTGTCAGTGAACTCTGCCTTGAAAGAAGATGATGTTGATTCAATGGATGCAATTGTTGACAGCATTATTGGCTCAATGAAGTAATTTTAAAAAAACATAAATCTGGGACCTGTTCATCGGTATAATTCGTGAACAGATCCCTTTTGATATACATGTTAATAAAACTATTGACATAATAGGGTAAAAGTCTTAAAGTTAAAGTATATAAAATCAGTATAGTTTAGGGAGCAATATAATATGAAAATAACACAAGAAGCAGATTACGGCATTAGAGTAGTAGTTTACTTATGTAAACTAGGCTATGGTGAAAAGCTAGAATCAAAAGTAATTTCAGAAAAAGAGGGTGTACCGTTAAGATTTCTTTTGAAACTTTTAAGAAAACTTATAAAAGCAGATATTCTAAGATCTTACAGGGGAGTCAAGGGAGGATATACCATAAATAAACTGCCAGAACAAATAAACTTAAAAGATGTTATAGAAGCAATTGATGGTCCAATATGTGTTAATAGATGTGTAATTGAACCAGAGTTTTGCAATATGAATAGAACTAGTGTATGCGTTGTTCATAGAGCTATGACAAAAGTACAAAAGAAATTAAATGCAGAACTAGAAAGCATAAATTTCAAACAACTAGTAGATGGAGAAATTTAGGCTAACAATAAAGATTATTATAACTCAAAGGAAGCCCTATGTGGCTTCCTTTAAAAATCATCATAGTATTAACAATATAATTATTAGGTTAAATGTTCTTTTTTAAGAGCGTAGCTGCCTCTGTCTTACCTTCAAGAAACCAATTAAATGGAAGAGAGAATTGAAGGTATTTAAACACCCAATTATCATTTTCTTTGATAATTACAGCCTCAAACCTAAATGGCCAACTATATTCTTCTCCCTTAGCATTTTCCTTTAGGGTGATAGCAATTTTTCTTCTTATTTTAAAAAGCTTATCTTTATCATCTAGATTACTTGTAAATATATCCTTTATCGCATTTGTTGTATTTTCAAAAGCATTATCCTCGGACATTGTTTTTTTCATAATACCGTGGGTAGCTATCCAAACCACATCACCACTAGAATTAATTAAACAATTTTCACAATCTAATTTTATTTCATCGTAGTAACCTCTATGATTCTCTATCAATTTCTTGATTTCTTCTTGATTAGTATAAACAGTTTTGTCTATATTAATAATTAATGGATTATTAGCAGTAAAATATTGACTACTGATTAGGGTTATGTCCTTATCTGATTTTAGGTATTCATTATTAAAAGATTGTAGAAATTTTGGTATTTCATCTTTATATATTAAAGTATTTTTAATCGAATACTCCTTCATTTTGTTGCCTTCTACGATAAAACTATCTATATCATAACCAAGATTCTCATTTCTTAAATCTGGCAAATGTCCAACTACAGGAAGTGAAAATTGCATTTGTTTTATAATCCACTTTGCTTCTTTTTTAATCAAAACAAAGGAAATACGCAGATCCCATAAATAATCTCTTTCTGTGCCATCCCATTTATTTAGAAAATGGCATAGTGTCCAATTTATTTCAGTTAGCTTTACTTTATTAGTTTTTTTGCTATTAAAGGAAACGCCATCAAAATATTTTTTAATATTACCTAAATAACTTGTATAGGTATCTGCGTTATGATTAAAAGAATATTTAACTGTACCTGTAGTATATATTAAAGCTGTATTTCCAAATGGCATTATAGTAACTTCATCAGCATTAATTCTTACATCTCCCCAATATTCCCAATCACCTAAAAATATATCCTTAGCCTCAGCATAACCTGTACACCATTCACAAGCACCTGTACCAACTATAATAATATCTTCATCTTTATCAAACAATGTTTCCATAAAACTATCAATTTTCTCGGGATCACGTTGTATATAAGCCTGTTTAAATATATTTAATACTTCTGTTAATTCATTATTTATATCATTTTTCATATTTACACTCCTCATCTATATATTTTTTTATTCTATAAATTTTATTTGCCATAATTCATTAATTTACTTCAAAATAAAAAGACCCTAATAAAGCAAAGCCTTATTACAGTCCCAAAAAACATCTACAATATTTTACATAACAAAATAAGTATGTAAAACAAAGAATTTTTATTTTAGGTCTATAAGTTTGACAGTCTCTACTTGCAAATCTTTAAAAAAGCACTCAAAATAAACCTAATGAAAAAGGTTATTTAAATCTTTTTTAATATTAATTTTCTATTTTAAAAATTAATTAGCAAGTAGTAATCATCATTTTATAGTACCCCCTATACATTTATGTGTAAATTATACCTTAAAAAGGTTAAAATGTAAATTAGATACCTTAATTCCGATGAATGAGAGATAAATCTTATTTATGAGTAACAATTTGAGGAGGTAACACTATGAAAATCAAATTAATTCAGCCTGCAATGTTACAAAGACCTATGGATACAAAATTGAAAACCAGAATGTCTCCTTCATTAGCATTATTAACAATAGCAAATCTTACATCGAAAGAACATGAAGTTATTATTGAAAATGAAAATGTAGAGGAGATAGATTTTGATGAACCTGTAGATTTGGTAGTTATAACTGTTACTGTAGATGTTATGAATAGAGCAGTAGAGATATCAAAGAAATTCCAAAATCGCGGTGTAACAGTAATTGCAGGAGGTATACATATAACAGCAGACCCAGAGAGTGCGACTTCTAGTTTTGATGTTATAAGTGTGGGAATGGCTGAGCGGATTTGGGGAAAAATCCTTAAAGATAAAGAAAATAATACACTTAAGAAAATATATTATGATATGGAGAATATTTCTGGAGATGAAGTAGTATCACCCGCTTATGACATGATTGATAATAAAAAATATTTATATACGAATATAATTAGTACAAGCAGGGGATGTCCTTTTCAATGTGATTTCTGCTATAATAGCTGCAAAAATGTTCTTAAGACATATATAAATAGACCTATAGATGATGTAATTAAAGATATAAATACATTAAAAACAACACATGTAATGTTTATTGATGATAATTTTATTGGAAACCCCAAATGGACAAAAAAATTATTAGAGGAAATAAAACCCCTTAAATTAAAGTGGAATGCAGCTGTTACATCTAATATAGTAGATATGCCTGAATTATTAGATGAAATGAAAGAGTCTGGTTGTCAAAGCCTTTTTATAGGATTTGAAAGTATAAATAGTAAGTCATTAGAAAGTGTTCATAAAGTGCAAAATAGTGTTAACAGATATGAGAAGCTTGTGGATGAAATTCATAAAAGGGGAATAATGATAAATGCAAGCTTAGTTTTCGGATTAGACGAAGATGATGCCTCTATATTTAAGAGCACGTTACAGTGGATAGTTAAAAATAAAATAGAAACGGTAACTTCCCATATCCTTACCCCATATCCAGGTACAAAGTTATATTCAGTATTACTCTCAGAAAATAGAATAGTAGATTTTAATTTATCTAATTATAATACTGCTCATGTTGTATATGAACCCAAGAATATGACATCAGAAGAATTATATAAGGGATATCTATGGATATACAAAGAAGTGTACACGTTTAAAAATATAATGAAAAGGCTTCCGAAATCTAAAAATCAATGGGTTCCATATTTAACATTTAATTTGTTTTATAGAAAGTTTGGAAAACTAACAGAGTTTTTATGTTATATAGTTTCTTTTAAAAATATAGGAAGATTTTCTAGATGGTTGGCTTATAGAATAAAGTAGGAGGGAAAATAAAATATGAAAAAGATAATATTAATAATATTAAGTGGGTTTATTATAATATCTTCAATGGTTATCATATCATATGGAAAATATAAAAAAATAATAGATGAAAAAAGTAGACAAACATCCGTAAGTAAAAATGAAAAAGAATTAATTAAGGAAATACAAAATAATGATATTAAAGCTGTAAAAAAAATAATTCAAAGTGGTATAGATATTAATGCTAAAAATGATGATGGAGAGACAGCACTTGAACAAGCAGTTAAAACAGATAATAAAGATATTGTGGAATTTTTGATTAGTAAAGGTGCAGATTTGAACACTATGGATGACCAAAGGAGTACTCCTTTATCAGTAATTAGGAGCAAAGTAATGATGAATTTCTTATTAAGCAAGGGGGCCAATGCTGATACAATGGTTTTTGCAGGAGAGGGTGAGCGGGATGAGACGGCAATAGAGGTAGCAAATTATATCGTGGCGATTTTACCTAATTAACCTAATAGATTACTAAAAAGTAGTCACATTAGCGGAGGCCCATCGGATGTATATCCGGGGGCTTCTTTGATAAATAAAATTATAATTAATTTAATAAAAATTTAATATTTAGATAAGATTTTTTTAATATTTACCATGTAAAATATAAATTATGACATTACAATTCAAATAACAAATAAATGGGAGGCAATCATGAAAAAGAAAATTATTGTTGGCGTTATTATATTAGCACTCATAGGTACGGTTGCAGGAATTCGAATTAATTCAAAAAACAAAAGACAATTTACAGCCGTAAAAACATCAAAGGTTGTTATGGGTGATGTAAATATGTATTTATCCACCACAGCTATCATAAAATCTAAAAATGAAAAAGATTATTCGGTTTCATCGACAACTAAGATCTCAAAGGTTAATGTTAGTGTTGGAGATAAAGTTAAAAAGGGAAATACTCTTTTAACTTATGATACAGCTGACCTTAATAATCAAGTAGCTTCAGCTCAAATAAATTATAACAATGCTGTATCTCAAAAAACGGATGCTGTAAATAATAATGATGATGCAAAGAATACTATAGCAAATACAAAAGATATTCCTGCAAATGCTGCGACGATTAAATCTGCAGAGGCAAATGTATTATCAGATGAAAAAATAGATCAGCTTAATAATGCTGTTTCATCAGCAAAACTAACTCTTGATTCTGCTAAAATCAAGTTAAATCAAACATCAGCTATTACTTCAGATATTGATGGAGTGGTTACAGCAGTAAATGTTGTAAGTGGACAAACTGGAACACAGGGAATGGCTATAGTTGTACAGGATATTTCAAATTTAAAGGCAGTTGTTCAAGTTGGAAAATATGATGCTGCTAAAGTAGCTATTGGGCAAACATCAAGAATTATGAATAATGGTAAGGTTTATAAAGCAAAGGTTTCGAATATTTATCCAACTGCAACAGTTAATACTTCAGCTGCAGGGGGAGATACAACTCTAACTGTAGAACTAGATGTATTAGATCCGGCTCCTGAACTTAAAATAAATTTTGATGCTGACATTGATATATTACTTAATCAAGCACTTAATGTTGTGAAAATTCCTGCTGAAACAATACTTACAAACAAAGATGGATCTACATATTTGTTTGTTTCTGAAAATGGTAAGGCAGTTAAAAAAACCGTCAAATTAGGAGTACAATCAGATACGGATGCTCAAGTTGTTAGTGGAGTAAAAGTCGGTGACATCGTAATATTAAATCCAGGCACCACCATTACAAATGGGTTAATGGTTAAAGAGGCTGCGGCTATAGGAGGGAAATAATGATAGAAGTAAAGGATATACTAAAAAGATATATAACTGGAGATATTGACTTTACTGCTCTTAAATCGGTAAGCCTTAAAATTGAAAAGGGTGAATTTACTGCTATAATGGGACCTTCAGGTTCTGGAAAATCAACTTTTATGAATATTTTAGGGTGTTTGGACAAAATGGATGGTGGAACATATCTTTTAAACGGACAGGATGTTTCAAATCTTTACGATAACCAACTTGCGTTAATAAGAAATAAAGAAATAGGATTTGTATTTCAATCATTTAATCTATTGCCAAGGATATCAGTACTTGAAAACGTAGAGCTTCCAATGCTTTATGCAGGCGTGCCATCAAAAGAAAGAAGAAAGCGAGCACTTATCGCACTTGATAAAGTTGGGCTTTCCGACAGAGTTAAACACAGGCCTAATGAAATATCTGGTGGACAAAAACAAAGGGTCGCAATTGCAAGAGCAATGGTTAACAATCCAGCAGTTATAATGGCAGATGAGCCAACAGGTAATCTAGATACAAAATCATCAATTGAGATTATGAAAATATTTCAAAAGTTAAATGATGATGGTGCAACTATATTAATGGTTACTCATGAAGAGGATATAGCAAAATGCGCAAAAAGAGTTGTAAGATTCCTAGATGGAGAAATAGTTGAGGAACACCCAGTGGAGGGAAGAACAATATTATAGATAATGTATCACTGTTAATATTTTTACAGTGAAATGGAGGGCAGTTATGAATATTTTAGAGAGTTTAAAAATGGCTATTTCCAGTATCCTGTCAAATAAAATGAGATCTTTTCTCACGATGTTAGGAATTATAATAGGTATAAGCTCAGTAATTACTATTGTTTCTCTTGGTAATGGAGGAAAGAATTATATTGCAGATCAATTTGCTAAAATGGGATCAAATACAGTTACGCTAAGTGTAGATTCAACAAAAATAGAACAAACAGGTGATTATTTTACGCTTGATGATGTAAAGCAAATAAAAAATAGGGTTGATACAGCTAAGTATATTTCTCCTACTGTATCCAAAAGGGGAACAGCAAGAACTGATACTAAAACTAATACAGCAAACATTACCGGGGTTAACACAGATTATGCATTTATAAGCAATGTAGAAATCGTTTATGGAAGGTTTCTAAATGAAAGAGAAGTTGAAGAAGGTAAAGCTGTTGTAGTAATTGATCAAACCTCAGCAAAAGCATTATTTGGAACTGATGATGCTGTTGGGAAAACATTTAAATTAGGACCTGTAGGTTCAAGTAAAAGTGCTACTATTATTGGTGTTTCAAAAGCAAGTAGCATGTTTGGCGGTGGTGGTAATGGAGGCCCAAACAGGGGTGGTGATAATACACCAGCACTTGTAACTGTACCAGTTACATTCCTCCAAACACTTTATCCAACAGATTTCAACATATCAACACTCAGTGTAACATCCAGTTCACAAGAAAACTCAGTGCAAACTGGAAATGATGCCTTGAAAATTGTTCAGACTAGACATAACAATAAAACTATAGATCTTTATAAGGCTTCTAATTCAGCAAGTATGCTAACGTCAATTAATCAAGTATTAGGAATTTTTACAACATTTCTTAGTGCTGTTGCTGCTATATCACTTTTAGTTGGAGGGATTGGAGTCATGAATATAATGTTAGTTTCTGTGACTGAGCGAACTAAGGAAATTGGTATTAGAAAAGCAATTGGGGCTACCACTAATGCTATATTATTTCAATTTCTAACAGAATCTGTTATCTTATCACTTATAGGTGGACTTATTGGTATGGCACTTGGTTTAATCTCAGCTCAAATAATAGGATCTTTTGCAAATATCAACCCTACTATTTCAATATTCGTTGTTCTAGAGGTAATATTGTTTTCGTCAGCTGTTGGAATATTCTTTGGAATTTATCCAGCAAGGAAAGCTGCAAAATTGAATCCTATCGATGCACTACGATATGAATAGAACTTAGGAGGAATTTTTATGTCCATAAAATTTAGACTTATAGTTTCATATGTGGCGATGCTTATAGTCCCAATTATTTTGTCTTTGGTTGCACTGCCAGTTGTGGCAAGTTTTTATGTGAAAAGTATTGATAAGGCCTACGACATAAAATACAATGGGCATCCTTTTCAAAGTAATATATTTAAAGGTAATCCGTTAAAAGATTTGTTTGATAAGAATACACTAATACTTATGGGCATAGAAAAAGATATAAAAGTAAATCCCAATATACTTGAAAACACTAGGTATCTATCAACACTTGATAGCAAATTAAAATTGACACACAGTGGAATAGTGGTGAGAAAAAATGGAGTTATAACCTATTCCACTAATTTCATTAATAAAACTGATATTAAATTGGATCTCCCAAAATTCGGATTTACTGATGAGCGAAAAATTAACCGTAACCTTATGCTAAATAATCTTATGCTTTCAAAGCAACAAGATTTTTATTTTTTAGATAAAAGCCCAGGGAGTATTTTTATAATGACAGATGCTGGGGCGATGCTAACAATTTCAAAGAGTTTTGTTTTAGGATATATTTTTATTTTTATTTTAATAATGATTCTAATTAATGGAATACTTACATATTGGGTTTCCAAAAAGATAGCAGAGCCTATATTAGCATTAAAAAATGCTTCTACCAAAATAAAAGAAGGTTATCTAGATTTTGAAGTTAAGTCTAATACAAATGATGAAATTGGAGAGCTCTGCAGAGAATTTGAAGACATGAGGTGCAGATTAAAGGAATCAGTGGAAATACAGCTTAAGTATGAAAATAATAGGAATGAACTTATTTCAAATATTTCACATGACTTAAAAACCCCTGTAACTGCAATTAAAGGCTATGTGGAGGGTATTAAAGATGGTGTAGCAGATACACCTGAGAAAATGGAAAGATATATCAATATAATCTACAAAAAAGCAAGTGATATTGACAAATTAATAGATGAATTATTTGTGTTTTCAAAACTTGATTCAAATAAATTGCCTTTAGATTTTGAAAGGGTTGATATAAAAAGTTATTTAGGTGATAGCATGGAAGAGCTAAAGTTTGACTTAGAAAAGAGCAAGATTGAAATAAATTTAATTGATGAAATAGAAGATAATACTTTAATACTTGCTGACCGTGAAAAACTAAGACGGGTAATAGTAAATATTGTTGAAAACTCCGTAAAATATATGGATAAAGAAATTGGAGAAATACAAATAATACTGAAAGACCTGGGAGAGTTTGTGCAATTTGAAATTAAAGACAACGGCCCTGGTATATCACAAGAGGCTCTTCCATTTATATTTGATAGATTTTATAGAGCTGATCCATCAAGAAATTCCCAAACTGGTGGAAGTGGCCTTGGACTTGCAATTGCTGAAAGAATAATCGGTGGACATGGTGGTAAAATATGGTCAGAGAGTACAATTGGACTAGGAACTAGTATATTCTTTATAATTAAGAAATGTTCTAAAGAAAGGTCGATGGTAAAATGAAAAAGGTGCTTATAATAGAAGATGAACTCAGTATTGCAGAGCTTGAAAGGGATTACCTGGAGATAAATGATTTTTCAGTTGATATAGAGGTAGATGGAGAAACCGGACTTAAAGCTGCACTTAATAAGAAATATAACCTTATTATACTTGATGTTATGTTACCTAACATTGATGGTTTTGAAATTTGCAAACAAATAAGAAATGCGAAGGATGTTCCTATACTTATGGTTTCTGCTAAAAAAGAAGATATAGATAAAATTAGAGGTCTAGGACTAGGGGCTGATGACTATATAACAAAACCATTCAGTCCTGGAGAACTTGTTGCAAGAGTAAAAGCTCATATCTCAAGATATGAAAGGTTAAGGGGAGAGAATATAAATCAAACTGAAATAATTGAGATAAGAGGGCTCAGCATTGACTGTACGTCTAGGCGTGTATATGTTAATGGTAGCGAAGTGTTTTTGACAGCAAAAGAGTTTGATATTCTTAAAATTTTATCAATAAACCCAAATAAAGTGTTCTCAAAAGATAATATTTTTGAAAAAGTATGGGGAGTGGATTCATTTGGGGATGTTGGAACTGTTACTGTGCATATTAGAAAGCTTAGAGAAAAGATAGAAGTTGATCCATCAAACCCCAAATATATTGAAACAATATGGGGCGTTGGATATAGATTTCAACTGTAATTTTGTTGTTTAAAGAATATTTTAATCTATCAATACCGGAAATATGGTTTATAATATAATAAAAACTTATTGTTTATATTAAGTAATTTTATTTTCAACCGATATTTATAATGGGTTGAACATAATTTATAATGTCGTTTGAAAATTATAATAAACTTTATAATTATGATTACATACATAATTATAATCTTGAATTTATAGTAAAATACAAAATAATAAAGTTTTATAAATGTAAATCAAATATCGGGGGGAAGATAGTAAGTTGAAAAATAAGTTTGAAATATTTACTGTGATTTTAATAGCTTGCATTTTTATTTTAGGAAATAAGGTTTATGCATTTACAAGTTCAGATTATTATGCCAATCAAAATATTAGCATTGGATTGGTGAGTAGTGAGAGTAGTCAACTAAGCATAACTTTAAATGGTAATTATACTTTAAATGGAGTTGCATGCAATAGTGGTACAAGTTATATTTTAAAAGCATCTGGATCGCAGTTAAGTTTAAATGGAGTATTGCAAAATAATATAAGTTTTATTCCAAGCACTTCTACGAGTACCATTAGGATAGCTTCTAAAAATTACAAGGGGAGATTTATTTTTAAAATTGATTCAAGTAGTGGAACTTCTAAGGTGTTACCTGTTAATACTATATATATAGAAGATTATTTAAAAGGTGTTGTAGGAAAGGAAATGTCCAATAGTTTTCCTATTGAGGCACTTAAAGCACAAGCGGTAGCTGCTAGAAACTATGCTTTGGCAAATATAGGAAAGCATGATTCAAAGGGTTATGACCTTTGCGATACAATTGATTGTCAAGTTTATGGAGGTTATGATGGGTCAATGGCAAATGTTATTTTAGCTGTAGATTCTACTAAAGGAAAGGTGTTACTAAGTGGAACTAGTATTGTTAATGCCTATTACTCAGCAAATGATGGTGGATATACAGAAGCTTCTGAAAATGTTTGGCTTACAGCTATTAGTTACCTTAAAAGTAAACAAGATAGTTATGATGTGAATTATATTTGGCATTCTGATTATTCCACTACTACTATTAACACTTTATTGAAAATAAAGACATCTCTTAAAATACCACTTAACTATACATTTGTAAATATAGACTTAAATAACATTACTAAGTTTAACAGTGGTAGAATTAAGAACATTAATATGATTTTTAAAGATCAATATGGAGTTTTACATACTATATCTTATGGTAAAGAAACTGCAAGAACTTTTTTGAATTTAGAAAGTGCTTTGTATAATGTAACTTATAACATTATTACTGATAGTTATACCTTTAATGGGAAAGGTAACGGACATGGGGTAGGTATGAGTCAGATTGGAGCGAAAAATAGAGCAATTGCAGGACAAAATTATGTGAGTATTCTAAAATTTTATTATGATGGGACAACGCTATTTAATTCTATAGTTAATTATACAATTACATTTAATAGTCAAGGTGGAAATGCAGTTAGCAGTAAAATTTCAAGTTATAACAGTGTAATAACAATTCCAACGCCTCCAACAAGATCAGGTTATACATTTGGTGGTTGGTATAAGGAAGCTGGAGGTATAAATGCATGGAACTTTACATTAAATAGAGTGATTGCAAATACAACACTTTACGCAAAGTGGACAATTATAGCAGCTGTAGTTCCCCAAAATTTAACTGCAACATCATCTTCATATAATAGTATTAAAACTAGCTGGAGCGCCGCATATGGAGCAAGCGGATATGAAATTTACAGAGCAACATCAAGTGTAGGTCCATATACGTTAATAACAGCGCCTACGGGATTGAGTTTTAATAATACTGGGCTTACAACAAATACGACTTATTATTATAAGGTTAGGTCATATAAAATGGTTGGTACCCTTAAAGTGCGCAGTGGTTATTCAGCTATGGTAAGTGCAAAACCAATACAACCATTACCAGCACTAGCTATACCAGCAAATTTAAAAGCAACGTCATCTTCATATAATAGTATTAATACTAGTTGGAGCGCTGTAGCTGGGGCGAGCGGATACGAAATTTATAGAGCAACATCAAGTGCAGGTCCATATACGTCAATAACAGCACCTACGGGATTGAGTTTTAATAATACTGGGCTTACAACAAATACGACTTATTATTATGAGGTTAGGTCATATAAAATGGTTGGTACAGTTAAAGTGCGAAGTGGTTATTCAGCTATGGTAAGTGCAAAACCAATACAACCATTAGAAGTACTAGCTATACCGGCAAATTTAAAAGCAACATCATCTTCATATAATAGTATTAATACTAGTTGGAGCGCTATAGCTGGAGCAAGTGGGTATGAAATTTATAGAGCAACATCAAGCGCAGGTCCATTCACTTTAATAACAGCGCCTACGGGATTGAGTTTTAATAATATTGGACTTACAACAAATACTACTTATTATTATAGAGTTAGGTCGTATAAAATGATTGGTATTGTTAAAGTGCGAAGTGGTTATTCAGCTATGGTAAGTGCAAAACCAATACAACCATTAGAAGCACTAGCTATACCGGCAAATTTAAAAGCAACATCATCTTCATATAATAGTATTAATACTAGTTGGAGCGCTGTAGCTGGGGTGAGCGGATATGAAATTTATAGAGCAACATCAAGTGCAGGTCCATTCACTTTAATAACAGCACCTACCGGATTGAGTTTTAATAATACTGGGCTTACAACAAATACTACTTATTATTATAAAGTTAGGTCATATAAAATGGTTGGTATTGTTAAAGTGCGCAGTGGATATTCATCTACGGTAAGTGCAAAACCAATTCCAGTTAATAGTATTAGCATGATTAAGGTTCCCTACTTTGCCTAGTCCACTAGGAGTTAAAAAAATATTAAGTATATATGAAATACTGCATTATTCAGAAAATGGATAGTGTGGTATTTTATTTTTAGTTACCACAGATTTACAGAATAACATACCATTTTTCTTTAGAAACTTGGAAATGGTTAAGAAATTAGAAGAAGAATATGAATTAATCAATGTAAAAAATGTCGAATAAAAGACAATGAAAAGCATATAAATATACTCTAAAACATGCTAATATGTAAAAGATAGTAAAAAATAAATTTATTTTGTAAATTATTCTTTTTATTACAATAAAATATAAATTGACATGTATAAAAATGGGGGCAATATTATGGAAGATGCAAATGACAAAAGGATAATAGAACCATGTTTGTATTCGTGCAATAGTATTATAACGAAGGTTAATAAGGAATTTATTGATTTTACAGGTTTTGAAAAAAACGAATTGTTAGGTAAATCACTTATAGAAATAGGAGATATGATAAGAATTAATTCACAAATGCCTATTGATAATATTAATAGTACATATTCAGGATATATATTCACAAAGTGCCTTGAAGTAAGGGAAGTAATTATATCACTTCTTTTGTTACAAGGAACAATTGAAAAAAAATATTCTTTTATTGAGAAACCAAATTCCAGACTTAGTGACAAACTTATTTTTGTAGACCAAGTGTTTAGTGATAACATATTTTGTGCAGCCATTTACAGTGTGCCTGAGTTAATATTACTTAAATCAAATCAAAGGTATCTTGATTTTATGGATGCTCCATTTAATAAAGAGAAAAATAGTATTGGTAGACCTATTTGTAAAATTGTAACTGGATTTGTAGGAAGTAAAGCTGAAGTAATCTGTAACACTGTTATTGAGTCGCTAAAGATTAATGATGTAAAAGGTTTTAAATATGATGCCGGTGCCAGGGGTATAACTTATTGGGACTCAACCCAAACACCTATATTTGAAAATGGTAAAATAAAATATATATATCAAACTTCTTCTGAGGTTACTGAAAGGGTTTTAAAGAATAAATACTTAGAACGGCAAAACAAGATAATTGAGTGGCAAAAGGAGAAGTTAGAACAGAAAAATATAGAGTTAGAGCGATATTTAAAAAAGCAGTTAGAGGAAAAAAACACACAACTAATTAGTATAATAGAAAATTTATCTGAGGGAGTAGTAGTTGCGGATAATAATGGTGAATTTATAATGACAAATCCTGAAGCAAATAGATTAATTTATCAATCAGACCAAATAAGTAATTTAGGAGAAACTTATAAAAGCACTAAATATTTTGATATGGAAGGTAATGAAATATTATTAAAAAATATGCCTGGAGTTAGAGCTTTAAGTGGTGAAAGGGCAAAAAATATTAAAATGTTCGTAAGCCACCCTAATAAAGAGTATTTTATGGAAGTTAATTCAACACCTATTTATAATACTAATGGCGATTTAACTATGGTGGTATCGTGTTTTCATGATATTACTGAACCAATTAAGCAATCTAAAAAAATTGAAGAACAGAAAAAGGAATTAGAGGCTTTTATTGAAAATATGCCCGATGCCATCGTAATTTATGATAAGCATGGTGATTTTACTTATTTTAATGCTGAAGCTCGTAAACTATATCCTGAAATAAATTATCAAAATAAAAGAGACAACGTTCATAATGGATTTCAATATTATGATTTAGATGATAATATTATTCTTAAAGAAAATCTCCCTACAATGAGAACTTTTAGAGGTGAGAAAATAAGGAATGAAAGAATTGTTATCAAACGAGCAGATAAAATTCAGATTACAGAGATTAATGGCACTCCTATATTTGACCATGAAAATAATTTGGTTTCAGTAATAATGTCATACCGTGATATTTCGGAGTATATCAAAAATCAACAACATATTAAGAAACAACAAGGTCAATTACTAATTGCTGAGAAGGAGAAAAGGGAATCCCTTCAAGAATCTATTAAGCTTAAAGATGATTTTCTTTATCTTATTACTCATGAATTGAAAACCCCATTGTCAGTTACAAATTTGGCATTGCAAGCAATTGAACATTTATGCGTTGGTGAGGTTACGCAAAAGGTTGGTAAGTATTTAAAGACAATTAATCAGAATACATATAGACAACTTCGATTAATTAATAATTTACTTGATATTACTCGTATCAGTTCAAGCCAAGTTAAGATGAATATGACAAACTTCAACATAGTGTATGTTATTGAATCAATAGTAAGTTCAGTACAATTATATGCTGAGCAAAAAAATGTGAATCTAAAATTCATTACTAATTTATCAATAAAGAATATTTATTTTGATGAAGAGAAGACAGAACGAATCTTACTTAACCTTTTATCTAATGCTTTAAAGTTTACGTCTTGTGGAAAATCAATTACTGTGAGTTTATCGATGAAAAAGCATAAAAAAGCAGATATGATTTCTATAATTGTGCAAGATGAGGGCTTGGGTATTCCCGAGGATAAGCAGAAAATCATTTTTGAACGATTCGGGCAGGCAGACTCAACTTTGTCAAGGCAAGCTGAAGGGACAGGGCTTGGGTTGTACTTAGTAAAACTTCTTTTAATTGAACTAGGTGGTGAAATATCTTTGAAAAGCCATGTAGGTGAGGGAAGCACATTTACAGTATTGTTCCCTGCAATTAAACCAATAAGTATTGATGAGATAGCTTCATGTAAAGAAGTTAATAGCAAATTGATGAATAGCTGTAATAATGTTATTCAAACCGCTAAAATCGAATTTTCAGATATATATTTTTAAATGTCAAACTCGAAAAAAAGTAAAAATAACACAATGTATAAGAATTTAATTTATACGTAGTGTTATTTTTTTCTTTTAATAAATATTTAATTGATAAGAGAGTATTATGAAATTTAATTGGATATTAATTATGTATAGTAACCGTTTTCTAATTTATATTAAAAACACACTAAAAAAACTTGCTACAATCTACAAAAGCATAGTATATTGTAAACGATAAAGAAAAAAACAAACAGGAATATTTTTACTTAGTGTTTGGGCTACATGGTAATTAATAGTTGAAGTGTATATATATAAATAAAACTTTGGGGGGCAATTATAATGAAGTGGTTTAACAATTTAAAAATGTCTAGAAAATTGATACCTGCTTTTGTAGGTATAGCGTTGCTTATAGCCCTAGTGGGAGTCATTGGTATAAGAAATATGCAAAGTATATACAAAAATGCTAGAAACATGTATCAGCAAAATCTCCAGTCCATAGAGCAGATTAATAAAATTAAGACGGATACCTTAGGGATAAGATATAATTTATTAAAAATTTCAAATCAGCAAAACAGAGATAACCAAAATTTAGGATTGGAGAAAGAAATTGAAGATTCTGCTGCTGAAATAGATAAAATACTTAGTAATTATGAAAAGGTTTTTTTAACTGAAGATCAAAGACCTACCTTTGAAAAATTAAATAAAGATCTGCAGGAATTTAGGGTTATTTATTATGATGTAATAAAATTGGCAAATGAAAATGAATTTGATAAATCTAAAGTTAGATTTACGGAGATTGCTACATCTAGAGCTAATTTGTTTAGCGATTTGGAAAAGGAAATTCAAATAAATCAACAGCAAGCAAAGGATTCAGACAAACAAAATATAGATACATATAAGACGTCTTTATATTTTATAATTATTGTAATAATTATTGGACTAGCATTTGCTACTGCTATTGGTGTACTTATAGCAGTAACTATAGGCAAACAGTTGAAGAAGGTTCTAAACTTTGCAGAAGCTATTGGTGAGGGAGATTTAACTAAAAAAATAGAAATAGACAGTAATGATGAAATAGGAAGGCTTTCTAAGGCATTAAACAAGGCGGCGGAAAATATAAAACAACTAATAATTGAGATATTAGGTAGTGCAGAAAAGATAAATTCAGGTAGTGGAGAGTTGTCTGCTACTACTGAAGAGATATCTTCAATGATGCTGGCTTCTAGTGAGGCTACTGAGAAAATTGCTAAAGGGGCTCAGGAACTAAGTGCCACCACGGAAGAAGTGAATACTTCGATGGAGAAAATAGGGACAAGTACAAGTAACTTGGCTAGCACTGCAGAGGAATCAACAACCTCCGCCTATGATATTAATAAAAGAGCTATTGAAATAAAGGGAAAAGCTACAGAGAATATAGAACAAAATAATGTTATATATGAAGAAAAGAGAATGAATATCATAAAGGCAATTGAAGATGGAAAAGTTGTGGAAGATGTTAAACTTATGGCAGATTCCATAGGAAGTATATCACAGCAAACCAATCTTCTTGCACTAAATGCAGCCATAGAGGCAGCAAGAGCCGGAGAACAAGGAAGGGGATTTGCAGTAGTGGCTGAAGAAGTTAAGAAATTAGCGGAACAATCAGCTAAAGCCGTAACAGAAATTCAAAGTATGGTTACACAAGTCAAGAGTGCCTTTGATGCACTATCTTCAAGTGGAGAAGATATGCTAGATTACATGGTAAACAGTGTAAAACCAAGTTACACTTTACTTTTGGATACAGGCATACAATATGAAAAAGATGCCGAAGTTGTAAGCAATATGGCTACGGGTGTATTTAATTCTACTAAGCAAATGAATCAAGTAGTAGGACAGGTAAATCAAGCAGTTCGGGAGGTTTTTGCGACAGCGGAAGAATCAGCTGCTGGTTCAGAGGAAGTGCTAGCTAGCATAAGCGAGATTACAAAAGTCGTGGAACAAGTGGCAAAATCTGCTCAGAATCAAGCAGAAATGGCACAGGATCTTCATGAATTGGTACAGAAATTTAAAATATAATGGGTTTTGTAAACAATATGCTTATTAACTTCTTAAGTCTCTCAGATCAGGAATTACTTCTACCGCATGTTGAACATTTAATATTGGTACTATATTATGGTATATAAATAGATACTATAATACTAATAGGTATGTACTTGCAAATAATGATATTATAGTATAAAATTATACCATTACATATAATATGGAGGGAATATAAATGAAATTAATAGCAATTAATGGTAGTCCTAGAAAAGATAAAAATACTGCTACTCTTCTAAAGAGAGCACTTGAAGGGGCAGCTTCACAAGGAGCTGAAACAGAGCTTATTCATCTTTATGACCAAAATTATAAAGGTTGTATAAGTTGTTTTGCTTGTAAATTGAAAAATGGTAAAAGCTATGGTAAATGTGCTGTAAAAGATGATTTAACACCTATTCTTGAAAAGGTTGCAAATGCTGATGCCATTATTCTTGGATCTCCAATTTATTTTGGAGCAGTTACTGGAGGTATGAGGTCTTTTATAGAAAGATTTATGTTTCCATATTTAGTTTATGATAAATCCTATTCAAGTATTTTTGAAAGGGAAATACCAACCGGATTCATTTATACTATGAATGTAACTAATGAGCAAATGAAAAATGTTGGATATGAGCAAGGTCTTAAATTTGTAGAAAATAGTATGGAAAGACTTTTTGGATCTTTTGAATCATTAATTGTCAATGACACTTATCAGTTTGATGATTATTCAAAATATGTTGTAACAAGTTTTGATGAAAAGAAAAAAGCACAAGTTAGAGAAGAACAGTTTCCAAAAGACTGTAAAAATGCATTTGATATGGGTGTAAGGTTTGTTAAGCAAAACTAGTTAAATATGGGACATTGTCCTGGGTGATTTACAATTTCGCTATTTTAAAGAATGTTGTTTCTAATATAACAATTTCCAAGGAAAGTCCAAATTTTGGGCTTTCCTTTATTTTGTTTCCTCAAATCTATTTTCTAACACAATATAAACATCAAATTTCTTAAATTAAATAATATTAATAAAAAAGCATTGACAAATAAATACAAAGGTAATATATTATCTATATAGGTAACATATTACTTATGCAAGCATAATATATTAGAAGTAAAGGGGGAGGAAGATGATGAGACGTATTAATAAAACAAGCAAGAATGAATTTAAAATTGCAGGTGAATTACAGTGAGAAGGTTTATTAAAATTATTATAGGTGTAATTTTTTTATTGGTATTGATTATTGGTGGTAGTGGATTTTATATTACAAGAGGGTTGAATTCTGGAAAAAATATGATTATCAAACCTATAGATGCTTCACAACTTGAAAATGGAGTTTATAAAGGTATATATAATGGGGGCAGATGGTCCAATGAAGTCAATGTTACTATAAAAGATAAAAAGGTAACCAGTATTGCTATTGTTAAAAGTGTGGTCTTTGAAAAACCAGAAGTATCTACAGAGCTGATTAATGAAGTAATTAAAAAACAGAATACTAATGTTGATGTTATAGGTGGTGCTACAGTTACGAGTAAAGTATATCTGAAATCAATAGAAAATGCTCTGTCTAAATAGAAATTAAAATTCTGAGGACGTATTAGTTATGAGAATAATGAGTAGTTTTTATTAAGATGGGGAGGAGACTTATGATTTATGAACAACATTGAAATAACATTTAATAGAAAAATTAAAGGAGTCATTCAATTATTTAGACCGGAACTTTCATTAGCCGCTGGGATGTGTGTAATTGTTGGAGAAATAATAGCCATTGGAAGTTTTCCTTCAATTCATGACCTATTTTACGGGTTTATTTGTGGATTTTTTATATCGAGTCCTGCTTTAATACTAAATGATTATTTTGATATTGAAGTTGATAGGATAAATTCACCCAATCGTCCATTACCAGCGGGAATTATTTCACCACTTGAGGTTATTGTATTAACAATAGTCACCACTTTTATAGGACTTGTAGCAGCAGCTATGATTAGCATATACGCATTAATTATTTGCATTGTTTTATGGATAATTGGTGTCCTGTACAATTGGAAGCTTAAAGAAACAGGTTTACCGGGCAATATTATGGTTAGCTGCTCAGTTGCAACAACATTTATTCTCGGAGGAATTGTAGTTGGAGATCCGTTGAATAAAATAGTTTTGACATTTAGTATTATGGCTTTCTTTTTTGATCTTGGTGAAGAAATCGCAGCAGATGCGATGGATATTAAGGGGGATAAAAAAAGAAATTCAAAATCAGTTGCAATAAAAATGGGACGTAAATTTGCACTAATTATTTCTAGTATTCTATTTTCTTTTGTTATTTTAATCAGTTTACTACCAATCTATTTTAGTTGGCTGGGAATAAGCTATTTATTCATGATTTTAATATCAGATGTCATAATCTTTTTATCGGTAATAAAACTTCTAAGAAGTCAAACCTCAGAAGAAGGTCATTCTTGTATAAAGCAACTATATCGGGGTAAATTATTAGGACTACTTGCATTTATGATTAGCCAATTATTTTTTAAGATATAGTGGAAGTAAAACCTCCAATTTAAATGATATTAATAAAAATCATTGACAAACGAATGAAAAGGTAATATATTATCTTTATAGGTAACATATTACTTAAATAGCAATAATATATTAGAAGTATAGAGAGGAAGTTATTTATGAGTAAGGTTGAAAAAATGAGTGATAGGCAATATTTATTTGGAGTGATTTTCATAGTTGCTAACAGAGTAGATACTATGTTTGAAAGAGAATTTAGACGATTTGGTATTACAACAAAGCAGTGGTTTTTAACTGTTATTATAGAAAATTTATTTGATAAGCCACCTACAATGAAAGAAGTTGCAAAGGAAATGGGAAGTTCTCATCAGAACATCAAACAGGTTGCTTTAAAGCTAGAACAAAAGGGATTATTGATTTTGCAAAAGGATAAAAGAGATGCTCGTGTAACTAGACTAAAGCTTACAGAGAATAGCTATGATTTTTGGGCAAAGGTTAGAGGCGAAGGTACAGTGTTTACTCAAACATTATTTAAAAATATAGATGAAGATGAATTAGAAGTTGCAAGAAGAGTGATGCAGAAGATGCAGTTAAATATTAATGAAATGGATAATAAGGGTGAGAGGATTGATGATCCAGAGTAACATTTAAATAATTTCAACGTTTTTGCTTCGGGGGCTTCTCCATTAAGAAATGTAGTAATAAAGGTGAGATATTTCTTTAGATTAATGAATAATGTATGATAAACAAAAGGAGAGAAAATGATGGAATGTAAAATTAAAAATATATCTATAAACTATGAAATAATAGGTGAGGGAAAACCAATTATTATGTTACATGGTTATTATGTAGATCATAGACTAATGACTGGCTGTATGGAACCTGTGCTTAGTTCTAAAGAGGGTTTTAAGAGAATATATATTGACTTACCGGGTATGGGCAAATCGGGTAGTGCAGAATGAATTAATAATTCCGATATTATGCTTGATATTGTAATTGCGTTTATTGAAAAAGTTATTCCTAACGAAAATTTTGTTATTGCAGGTCAGTCATATGGTGGATATCTAACAAGAGGAGTAATTTACAAAATGGCTGATAAAATTGATGGAGTTCTATTAATTTGTCCAGCTATAAAAGCAGATTATAACAAACGAACTGTTCCAGATCATGTTGTTTTAGTAAAAGATAATAAGTTGCTATCTAGGCTCACACCAGAAGAAGCTGAAGATTTTAATTCTGGCGCAGTGGTTCAAAGTGAAAATATTTATAAAAGATATACAAATGAAATAATGACTGGTGTTGAAATCGCAAATGGTGAATTTTTGCAGAACCTTCAACGAAATGGATATGCTTTTTCCTTCGATGTAGATAAGTTAAATACTAAATTTGATAAACCTGTTCTTATACTGCTAGGAAAACAAGATAATTGTGTTGGGTATAAGGATTCGTGGGATATATTAGAAAACTTTCCAAGAGCAACTTTTGCTATATTGGATAGAGCAGGACATAATTTGCATATAGAACAGGCAGAAGTATTTAATTCACTAGTTAATGAATGGCTTATAAGGGTTAGTGAGTTATAATATTAGTTATAAAAGAAAGCTGGTGAATACAACATGATCAAAGTAAATAAAAACACATTTCTTAAGTGGATTATTGTATTGACTGCCACATGTTGTGTAGGCTTATTTATTCTGTTTCCATTTATGAGTATGAGTTCCTTATTATATAGTATTGCACTAAACTTCTTTCTGATGATTTGGATGTCCATAGCGGAAACATTGTTGAGACCAACACTCAAATCATCTTATTTTAATTGTCATAGTTTTGAAGAGAAAGGGAAAATATACAAGTATTTTGGCGTTCATTTTTTTAGAAAATTACTAGTATTAAGTGGTTGGGAGAGAAGTAGAAAAAAGGAAAATCCTATTAGGAAATCAATGATTTTATTAGAATATTATGAGTTCAGAACAAGGGCCTCTGAATTTGGGCACACAATTATCGCTATTATTATTGCGTTAATTAGCGTATATGTTTGTATTGAACATTCATTCAAGGAATCAATATGGTTAATATTTTTTAATATATTTATGAACTTATACCCTATTATGGTCCAACGTTATAACCGCCCACGGGTACGAAGGGTGATTAAAAAACTTAAATTACAATATCCCAATTTTGCTAATAAAAATTGGTAGCAAAATTGGGATATTTTAGTTTATTTTAATTTAATAAAGCCTATTGAATTTAAGAAAACAATTATAAGAAGTAGTGGGGAGATAAATTTAATAAATACAAATATAATATTTAATACAAAATCGTTATTTAAAGTTCCTTGATTAGATAACTCTAATTTAAAATCTTCTTTTTTAGTAAAGTAACCAACGTAAATTGCTATTAAAAGTCCTCCTACTGGAAGTAATATATTAGAAGATAAGTAATCAAAAGTATCAAAGAAACCTCTCTGTCCTAATATATGTATATTGCCAAGGGCACTTGTGGGATCAGCCGATAATGTTGCTAGAATTCCAACAACCATCATTATGCTTGTAGTAAATAATACCGCTTTGACTCTACCCATTCCTTTTTCTTCTGTAAAATACGCAACTGGAACTTGAATCATAGATATAATTGCTGTTGTAGCAGCGATTGCAGTTAAAAAGAAAAATGCTACTAAGAGTACATTGCCAAAAGGTATTTTTGAGAATACAAGTGGTATCGTCATAAACAAAAGCCCTGCACCTTGACTAGGTTTCATGCCAAAAGAGAACACAGCAGGAAATATTGCAATCCCTGCAAGAATCGAGATAAGCGAGTCAGATAAAGCAACCTTTATTGAAGTCGCTATCATATTATTATCTTGAGTGAAGTAACTTCCGTATGTAATCATTGTCCCCATTCCTAAGGACAATTTGAAAAATGCCAGGCCAAGAGCAGCTAATATAACAGGTCCAGTTAGCTGCGTAAAATCTACATGGAATAAAAATTTTAATCCTTGTGATGCACCTGGAAGTGTTAACGATCTAATAGCGCATATAATAATAAGTATAAATAATACCGGCATAAGTGTTTTTGTTATTCTTTCAATTCCATTTTTAACTCCTGCAATTAAAATTATCGAAACTACGACTAGAACTATCAATTGCCATACCAGTGGAGATAACGGCCCAATTAAAGTTGATGTGAATTTTGCCGTGGCACTTCCAGCAGTAACACCTGCAAAATCACCTTTTATTGATTTGAAGACATATGAATAAACCCATCCAGCAACGCAACTATAAAAAAATGCAATTAGAAATGCTGAAACTACCCCCATAAATCCAATAGTTTTCCAGCCTTTAGCAGCCTTTAATTTTCTAAAAGCTCCCACTGCATTTTTTCTTGATTTTCTACCAATGTAAAATTCACATGCCATAATTGGAATCCCAACTAATGCAACACACAAAAGATATACTAAGAGAAAGGCCCCTCCACCATTTGTTCCTAGTAAATAAGGGAATTTCCATATGTTACCTAAACCTACAGCTGAACCTAATGTTGCAAAAAAAACTGCAAATCCTGTGGAAAACATCTCTCTTTTATTTTTTTCTGCCATTACATATCACTCCTTCTAACTATTAATTCACAGGATATATTCCTTTAATAGCTTTTTATACACTTTAACACTTTATCACGTAGATATTATTAAATCAACTTTATGGTATAATAAAGTAAAGTATTATTAAGGGATAAAAGAGAATTTAATCTAATTAATTTAGCAGATTTGAAAGGAGTTTTATATGCAATATAGAGAATTTGGGAAAAAAGATTTTAAAGTTTCGGCACTTGGTTTTGGATGTATGCGATTGCCAATTATAAATAATGACACAAAGAAAATTGATGAGGAGAAAGCTATATCTTTAATAAGATATGCAGTAGATAACGGAGTGACTTATATTGATACTGCATACCCATATCATAAGGGTAATAGCGAAATAGCTGTAGGTAAAGCGCTCAAAGATGGTTACAGAGAAAAAGTAAAATTAGCTACTAAATTGCCTACATGGCTTACAAAATCATATGAAGATTTCGATAAATATTTAGATGAGCAATTAGAAAAACTTCAAACTGATCATATAGATATGTACTTACTTCATGCTTTAAACAAGGAAAGATGGGATAATCTATTAGAATTAGACATTTTCAAATTTATCAAAAGTGCTTTAAGTGATGGCAGAATTAAGCAAATAGGGTTTTCATTTCATGATAAGCTTGATACTTTTAAAGAAATTGTTGATGGATATGATTGGGACTTTTGTCAGATACAATATAATTTTCTCGATGAAAATTATCAGGCTGGAACTGAGGGATTAGAATATGCAGCCAAAAAAGGAATGGCTATTGTAATTATGGAACCACTTAAAGGTGGAAGACTTGCAAAAAAACCACCGATTTCAGTAAAAGAGCAATGGGGTAAAGCAGAAACTCAGAAAACTCCTGCTGAGTGGGCACTAAGATGGGTATTTAATCATCCTGAAGTTACAACTGTCCTTAGTGGCATGAATTCAATGGAGCAGATTATAGAGAATATGAAAACTTCTGAGACTGCGCTTCCAAATTCTTTATCAGCAAAAGATTTAGAATTAATTGATAATGTAAAAGGACAATATAATGAATTAATAAAGGTTCAATGCACAGCATGTAATTATTGTATGCCATGTCCTGATGGTGTGGACATACCAGAGAACTTTGCTTTATTAAATGAAGCTTCCATGTATAACGAACAAGACACTCAGTCCCATGCTTATAATAATGAGTTAACATTAAAACAAAGGGCAGTTTCTTGCGTAGAATGTGGTAAATGTGAAACATTATGTCCTCAACATTTGGAAATAAGAAAACATTTAAAAGAAGTTAATAAAGCGATGATTAATAAATAGGGCAATGATTAAGGCCCTATTAAATCAAAATATAGCAACAAAAACTGTTTCAGTTTTTGTTGCTATATTTTATTATAAAATGATAAAGAAGTTACGATTCAAAGTTATCTTTCGTAAAAATCATACTCACTATAAAATGTAAATTCATCAGTAGTACACTCAAGTATTATCTTTAATAATAAAAAGTTAATGTGATATAGGATAGGCACATTATATTAACTTTTGAATTTATTAGAAATGTAAAAATTGTCGTATAAAGGGTGATAAAAGTTATATGAATATACTGTAAAATATGGTAATATGTAAAAGCAAGTACATTATATATTTATTTTGTATGTTATGTGATATTTTTATCAATGTAGAATCTATATGTGGATAAAATATGACAATTTAATAGATTTATAAAATAATTAACTTTAAAGATAGAATTATGAATAAATTAGCTAAGTTTTTATTGATTTATGTAATAAAAACTTAGCTAAATATTATTAAGTGGTTAAGTGAGGTTTTGAAATATGTCAACAAGAAATTTATTTACAATTTTGGTAGTTGATGACTATCCGAATAATTTATTTACTGCAAAGGCTCTTATTGAAGAGTATATAGATGCTAAAGTGGTATTGGCCAATACTTCCACAAAAGCATTACAAGCGCTTTTAAAATATTCTGTGGATTTAATTATTTTAGATGTTCATATGGAGAGAGAGATGGATGGGTTTGAACTAGCTAAAATTATAAAAAGTAGAAAAAAGACAGAACACATTCCTATTGTATTTCTGACTGCAGCTTATATAGGTGAGGAGTTTAAAAGAAAAGGTTTTGAAATAGGAGCAGTAGATTATCTTACTAAACCTATTGATGACTTTTTACTGATAAACAGAATAAATGTATATTTAAAGCTTATCGAAAAAGAAAGAAAAATGAATATAATTTTACAAGAGCAAGCTAAAGAATTAAAAAAAGCAAAGGATGTAGCTGAGGCAGCTAATGAGGCTAAAGATATGTTTCTTGCAAATATATCTCATGAACTTAGAACCCCTTTGAATGTTCTGCTTGGAGCAACACAAATAACAAAATATTATCTTGAAAATGATGAAGTTTTAGATAGAGAAAAGTTAAATGTGAAAGCAAATACACAGATTAAAAATTGCTATAGGCTTATAAGACTAGTTAACAATCTGATAGATATTACAAAAATAGATTCTGGTGACTTTACTCTAAATATATCGACCTGTAACATTATCGATATAGTAGAAAGTACTGTGAAATCAACGGTGAAGTATGCAGCATTAAAAGACATTGAAATAATATTTGATACGGATGTTGAAGAGGTAATACTTGATTGTGACTTAGATGCTATTGAAAGAATTGTGTTAAATCTTTTATCCAATGCTATAAAGTTTACACCTCAGGATGGAAATATATTTGTAAATATTAGTATTTACGATAATTCAATTCAAATTAGAGTCAAAGATTCAGGCATAGGAATTTCTAAAGATAAACACAAGTTGATCTTTGAAAGATTTGAGCAAGTGGACAAGCTCCTTTCAAGGAGCTGTGAGGGAAGCGGTATTGGACTTAACCTTGTGAAGTCCCTAGTTGAAATGCATGACGGAACTATCGAAGTTAATAGTGAATATCTAAATGGAAGTGAATTCATTGTCAAAATTCCAATGGGCAAAACAAGTAATGAGCAAATTTTTATAAATAATTCCAAAAACATTCTTAAAAATGTAATTTCAAAAACACATATAGAATTTTCGGATATATACTTTTAAGGGGGTAAACCTAATGAAAAAAGTTTTATCACTGGCACTTATTACTATTATGACAGTGTCTTTGTTAACTGGATGTGTAAAGAAAACAAATGACACATCAAAAGCTACCCAAAAGATTAAGATTGGTGTTTGCATTTCCGATTTTAATGACAAATTCACGACTTATTTACTTGAGGTAATGAAGAATTATTCCAAGAATTTAAATGATGTTGAAGTAGTATATGTTGACTCGAAAAATGATTCTAATATAGAATTGTCACAAGTTGAAAACTTCATATCTCAAAGAGTTGACGCCATTGTTGTTCAACCAGTTGATACAGATTTATCAAAGCCTGTAACAGACATTGCAAAGGCTGCCAAGATTCCAATCATGAGCATTAGCAAGCCATTTGCAAACCAAAATGACGCAGCATCTTATGTAAATTCAGACTCAAAGGAGGCTGGAATACTAGAAATGGAATACCTTGCAAAGAAAATGAATTTTAAGGGTAACGTAGCCATTATGATGGGAATGATTGGACAAGAACAAGAGAGGCTGAGAACTCAAGGTTTCCATGACGTAATAACAAAATATCCTGACATGAAAATTGTTGCGGAGCAAACAGCTGATTGGGATAGGGCTAAAGGCATGGCTCTAATGGAAAAATGGCTTCAATCTGGGGAAAAAATTGATGTTGTAGTTTCCAGCAACGGTGAAATGGCAATAGGAGCATTAATAGCTATAGAAGAATCGGGAAAACTTGGGAAAATAACTGTAGGTGCTATAGATGCTACTCCTGAAGTTCTTAATTACTTAAAGAGTGGTAAATTAGCTGTTACAGTATTCCAGAATGCAACAGCACAGGGCACGTGTGCTATAGAAACTGCAGTTAAAATAGCTAAGGGTGAAAAAGTTGAGAAAACAGTGATTTTTCCAAATGAATTAGTTGTTCCAAAAGATGCAGACAAATATATGGCTAAATGGAATAAATAAAAAATATTGACATGAGATTTACTTATATCTGCTTTTAAGGAGGAATTTATGAATAATTTTAAAAACGTTAGTATAAAGCTAAGATTTTTTATATTGTTTTTTGTTTGTATTATAGCATTTATTGGATTTGGAACCTTTGCTTTAATAGGACTTAATAACTTGCAAATAATAACTGAGAATTTATATAATCAATCATCAAAGGTTTCCGATGCTGCAGTCAAAGCAAAATTAAATTTGGTTGATACTAAAAGTTCTATCAAGAGTCTAATTTTATTATCAAATAGTGATGCGATTCAAATAGAAATAGACAAAATTGACCAATATGGAATAGATTTTCAAAAAAACTTAGATATTATAGGACAAAATTCTGTTGATTCTAATACTAAAAGAAATTTACAAGACGCCAATAATCTTCTTTCGATTTGGTGGAAGCCACAAAGGGAGAAAATTATAAAAGATGTTCTAGCAGGTAAAAAAGATGATGCAATTCATATATCAGAAGGAATAAGTTCAGATTTTATTGATCAGCTTGAACTTGATCTTAATAATATATATTTAAGTTCTTCAAATGGCGAAATCAGATTAATAGAACAAGCAGATACAGTGCAATCTTCACAGAGAATAACCTTAATTGTAACTTTAGCAATTTTAATAAGTATATTAACATTAGCATTTACAATGGTGATAAGAAGTATTTTAGATCCTATTAAAAGATTAAAAGAACATATGGTTAAAACAACTAATTCAGGAAATCTAGAAGAATTTGAAATTACTCAAAAAAATGAAGTTTGTGCAATGGCTGAGGACTATAATATATTGATAAATAAATTAAAAAATGAATTTTGGGTAAATGATGCTCTAAACTCCTTAAATGATGAAATGGTTGGTAACTTATCTGTTAAAGAATTGACACAAAAGGCAATAAATTTTTTATCTAGAGCTTTAGATTCTGGAAATGGAACATTTTATATACATAATGATAAGGTAAATAACCTTTCCCTAAATTCTTCATTCGCTTTTACAGAAAGAGAAAGATTATCTAATATATACGAGTTTGGTGAGGGTATAGTTGGACAAGTAGCTTTAGAAAGAAAGCCTATACTTCTTACAAATGTACGTAAATCAGAAGCAGCAATCTGTACTGGAACTACACATGAAGCTCCTCTTAATGTTTATGCTTTTCCATTAATTTATGAAAATGAATTATATGGAGTTATTGAGCTATCCTCCTTTGAAACTTTCAATAAATTAAAACTGCAATTTATTGAAGCTGCAAGCAACTTTATTGCTATAAACCTATACACTACAGTTCAAAATCAAAAAATTAAAGAACTATTAGAAGTAAGTGAAAAATCAACAAAAGAATCTCAAGAAATATCACTTCAGTTAGTAAATGCAAATGAAGTATTAGAAGAACAGCAAGGACAACTTCAGGTTCAAACTGAGGAACTTCAACAGACTAATGCTCAACTTGAAGAACAACAGCAAATACTTCAACAGCAAAGTGAAGAATTGCAACAAACTAACACACAGCTTGAGGAAGATCAATTGCAAATGGAGGAGCAGTCAAAACTAATTATTGATAAAAATGAAGAATTAGAGAAATCTGGAAAAGAAATTTTGGCACGCTCAAAAGATTACGAAATGGCAAATGTATATAAATCTCAGTTTCTAGCAAATGTTTCTCATGAGCTTAAAACACCACTTAATTCTATTATATTATTATCTAATCTTTTAATAAGAAGCTGTAAAGATACTACTACTGAAGATGCACAGGAAAAAATAAAAGTTATATTTAACTCAGGGCAACATTTGCTTAGTTTGATAAATGATTTCTTAGATTTATCAAAAATCGAGGCAGGTAAAATAGACTTAAGCTACACATATTTTAATTCCAATGATCTTCTTTGCGAGCTTAGTGATCTATTTAATGGAACAGCAAAAGAGAAAGATATTCAATTTATATTGGAAGATCATATTAAAGATAATATCTATGGTGATAAAGAAAAGATTTCACAAGTGGTAAGAAACTTTTTATCTAATGCATTTAAATTTACAGATAAGGGCTGCGTAAAACTAAAAATTGATATGGATACCAAGGGTGAAAATAACGTAGTATTTTCTGTAATGGATACAGGAATTGGCATAGCCAAAAATAATTTAGATTCGATCTTTGGAGAGTTTCAACAAGGAGATGGCTCTATCTCAAGAAAATATGGCGGTACAGGACTTGGCTTATCCATAAGCAACAAGCTTTGCACGCTTATGAAGGGGAAAATAAAGGTAACCAGTGAGCCTTTAATGGGTAGTACCTTCTTATTATATTTACCATGCGCAGTTTCGCAGCAAGTTATCGCAAAGGAAGAAGTAGCTATTACTATGAGCAAGAAGCAGGACAATATATTAAGGGTCCAAAATAAAGTAATAAAAAATGAAAAACATAAAAGCTTGCTTATTATCCAAGATGATATAAACTTAATGCAGTCTATTGAAGCCATCGCGGGCGGTATAGGCTTTGTAACCTTGACATCAAATAATGAAGTCGATGGGCTTAGGATTATAAAAGAAAAAGAACTTGATGGCATTTTATTGGATTTATCATTGTCATACGAAAGTGTAATTAAACTACTTAATGAAATTAATAACGCTTTAAAATTAAAAAACTTAGGAATACCCGTTATTATTTATACAGGTATCGAAATAGGTAAAGATCAAGAAAAAGAGATAAAATCATATAATGGCATCATAATTATTAAGACTAAAAACTCTTATGAAAGGCTGCTGGATGAATTAACTTTAATACTTCATAATGTAAAATATGAAGACGATTATAAAAGTATTATTTCCTCCAAAATTAACAAGGATAGAGCACTGAACCTTGATAATAAAAAAATACTAATTGTAGATGACGATCCAAGAAACATATTTGTGCTTGCAGCTGCTTTAGAAGAATATGGTGCGGAAATTATTGAGGCTGAAAATGGAAAAGTAGCACTGGAAAAGCTCGAAAATGAGGCCGTTGATTTAATTTTAATGGATATAATGATGCCTGTTATGAATGGATATGAAGCAATTAAAAGTATAAGAAATACTGATGAAATAAAAAACATACCAATTATAGCTACCACCGCAAAATCTCTAAAGGGTGATAGTGAAAAGTGTATGGAAGCTGGAGCGAATGATTACATTGCAAAGCCAATTGATTATGATGTACTTATAACATTAGTAAAAGCTTGGATAAATAAAGCTTGAGGTACAATGGAGGACGACTTTGGATTTTAAAATAATTTACAACCAAGTAGAAGCAACTATAGTTGTTATCGGAGAATTTGAGGACCCTAAACAGGGAGTACAACTAATGGAACTTTTAAATTTGCAGGATAAGCAAAATCTTAAGATAACTTTTTTAGGAGCTAATGTAATTCCCAAAGTTATTGTAGAGAAACTTTTTATTATGCAAGAGCAAGATCTGTGTACAATTTTTGTTTTAAAGAGATACTTATACTCGTACTTACAAAATATAGGTATAAAATGCAAATATATCGAAAAAAAATTTACTTTGAAAAAATTAACTAACAATTCGTTATATAAAAAAGAATCTCTAAATAAAGAAGAAGTTCATAGCTTTTTAAATGAACTAAATATTATCTACGGTTATGATTACACAGAGTATCAAATAGATAGCATAATGAGGCGTTTAAACATAGCTATGATAAAAGAGGGTGTTTCTACTTTTAGCTTATTTAGAGAACAAGTAATAAATAACGAAACTTTTTTTCATAACCTATTTCTTGATCTCTCAATAAATACTACGGAGTTTTTTAGAGATCCTTTGGTGTTTGCTTTAATTAGAAGCAAGATATTGCCCTATGTAAATTCCTATAATCACATTAAGATTTGGTGTGCAGGTTGTTCCAATGGAAAAGAAGTTTATTCCTTAGCTATAATGTTAGAAGAAGTAGGAATACTAAACAAAACTCAAATTTATGCTACGGATATTAATCCTTATGTCATAGAAGAGGCAAAAAACGGAATATATTCTACGATAACATTAGATAAAGATATAAATAATTATAGAAATGCTTTAGGAGAGGAAAACTTTACTAAGTATTTTAACATTAATAAAAGCTACATCAAAGTTAAAGAAGAACTTAAGAAGAACATATTGTTTTTCCAACATAGTTTGCTTAGTAATGGAGAGTTAAACGAATTTAATCTCATACTTTGTAGAAATGTATTCATTTATTTTAATGATAGTTTACAAGAGAGAGTATTAAAAAATTTCTATAATTCTTTAGGTAATCATGGATTTTTAGTACTTGGCAAAAGTGAATCAGTTCAAAGGAATAACGGAGAAAAATATTTTTCTAAGTATGATGAGATGTTAAAGATTTATAAGAAAAAATAGTTATAAACTATTAAGCAATGTCAGTTAAGTCTTAGTTAATATTATTGTTAAATATAATTAGATTTAACAATAATATTATATGTTTTCAAAGTGGCTATAAATTGTTATTGCCACTTTTAGTATTTTTGTCAGGAGGAGTTTGAAATGAAACTTGCTAGAATATTTTATTCCAGAGAAACGCTTCAGGTTGCTAAAGAACTTTTAGGAAAAATACTTGTACATGAAGTTAACGGAGTAAAGTTAAGAGGGATGATAGTTGAAACAGAAGCATACATTGGTTCAATTGATAAGGCTTGTCATGCATATGGAGGCAAAATGACACCTAGACTTACGACTTTATATGGCAACCCGGGCATCTCATATGTATACTTTATTTATGGAATGTATCATTGTTTCAATGTAATAACAAAAGAAGAGGGCTTCCCAGAAGGCGTTTTAATTAGAGCTATCCAGCCAATAGAAGGGCTCGATGAAATGTCGAAGTTAAGATTTAAGAAATCTTATAGTGAACTTACAAAAGCTCAAATTAAAAACTTAACTACAGGCCCGTCTAAATTGTGCATAGCAATGAATATAAATAAAGAAAATAATAAACAAGATTTATGTACAAGTGAGTTATATATTGAAGATTCAGTGGAAAAAGAAAAAGTCAAAATTGTAGAGGCCAAGAGAATTGGTATTGATTATGCAGAAGAAGCAAAGGACTTTTTATGGAGATTTTACATAAAGGATAATATTTGGGTATCTGCAAAATAAATATTTAAGATAAAAGGATAATGAAATATATTTAATTGTTTGAAAATAAAAAAGCACTCAAATAAAAACGGGTGCTTTTGGTGCAGATGACAGGAATCGAACCTGCATGCCGTAAAGCGCTAGACCCTGATTCTAGTGCGTCTGCCAATTCCGCCACATCTGCATATGTCAATCAAATCTATGTTACCAACGTAAATAGGTGGTATCTTAATTTAATTAATGGTAAATGTTTCATTACTTTAATCATATTATCATTTAACTATATATTTGTAAATGAAATATAAATATAAGAATATTGTGAAAATAACTTTTATAATTAAAAATAATAATCTGTAAATTAGATTTAATAATCTTTATTGCTAATTTTAAAACCAGCAAGGAAGCTTGCTGGTTTGTCAGAATTGAAATTATTAAGGTTTTATTGATTGCTGAAAATTAAAAATATTTGCTGGATCATAGAATTTTTTTATCTTTTTAAGATGAAGATAATTTTTGCCATAGTAAGCATCTCCATAGTTTTTAAGACCAGCATAAGGAAAATTTACATAGGATCCATTTGACAGTGGGTAAACATATTTTAAAACCTTTGCAACCCAACTTTTATAGATTTTTGCATCATCATCCTTTTCCCAATCAGCTGTTATACCAATAATATATAAAGCATTTCTATAGTAATATGCAGAATAATTACTAGGTAATTCTTTTATAACACCACCCAATGAATATAATCTAATATAGCAGTCATCAACTCCTGGACTATTGTCCACGTATTCAATCAAATTGTTGATATTTTCTTTAGATAAAGTCTTATATATAAATCTTCCAGTGGCTTTAAATCTATTTGGTGGTCCATAAAAAAAAGCGATAGCTTTTACAGCATCAATAAATGGTACGTATTCTATTGAAGAATTCTCTAATAAACCTGGAAGTAATAAAAAACTTTTTAGGATTTTTTTAGCCTCTGATTTATTTCCATAGAAAAATCCATTTAAATAAATGCCTTCTTTGTTAAAACCTGCGAAGCAGCTTATCTTTTTAGTGACAGTTTTTAACCAACATTGCCACAGCGCTAAGAAATCTTCTCGTGATACCTTGTCCCACCTTAGTTGTATAACAGTAATTTTATCTACTTTATAAATCTTAAAGGTATAGCTTATTACTATTCCAAAATTACCTCCACCTGCTCCACGACAAGCCCAGAATAATTCTGAATTGACATGATTATTTGCAGTTAGTATGAAGCCATTTTGATTCACTATTTTTATTTCTAAAAGATTGTCGGAAAGTAAACCAAAATTTCTACAGGATAAACCTATTCCTCCACCTAATACTAAACCAGAAATTCCAACCGTAGGGCATGTCCCACCATCGAAACCATAACCATGCTCGGCAAGTTTTGAATATATATTGTTTAACGTTGATCCTGCTTGAATATTTACAATATCTTTACAAGGATCAATATTGATTTTGTTCATACAAACTGTATCCACTACTAAAATATCTGTATCCGTTGAATAGCCCTCGTAATTATGCCCTCCGGTACGAATTCGGAGGTCTATGCAGTTTCTCCTACACCATTTTACAGCATTTGATACATCTATGGGATCATAACAATAAACAATTGCTAATGGGAATTTGTTAATGGCTAGGTTATATTCGAGTCTTAAAATATCATATTCTTTATCAGAAGGAGTTATAACTTTACCAGTTAATCCTTGAAAATTCATATTTTAGCTCCTTTGCAAATTAGTATTTAACAGTATATAGATATGTTGTATTTATTATAAAGTGACATTAATAAGGTGGATACCCCATTATGGAGTATCCACCTTATTAGATAAATTAAATTTAATAACCACCCGAACCCATTAGAGCACCAATAAGAGCGCCGAAAAATAGAATATATAAAACAAATATGACCGCCAACACAATTAACTGAGCTTGACAAAAAGTTTTTTACTCTGATTTACATCATTTCCAAATGCCCAAACAAACATTAAAACTATGTTTACGATAGGGATTAGTAACAATAAATAAGTAATTAGCCAATCTTTTAATATCATTGGTTGATTATTAAGATTCAGGCTTTGGACTTTATTGTTATTATTATTTTCCAAGATTAATACAACCCCTTTTTAACTTAATTCGTTGGGGCATTAACATAAAACTCATATTAATCAATTTTTTCAGCCCTTTTCCAGTATATTCTAAGTTGATAAAAGTGTTACTGGGTAAAGTGGAGTTTTCACATAGTATTCTTTTGTATTGTATATGGATATGAGTAGGATGCCTAATGAGTAAGAAATAAACTTTACACACAAAGATATTGGGTAAAAGTATAACCCTAAAATGAGAATCATTTAGGGTTATACTTTTTGTTATTAATTTAATATATAAAATTATTTGATTTCTTGCCAAATAAGAAAAATGATTTTGAACGTCATTGCTTGAGTGAAATCTTTTATATCAAAACCCGTTTCTCTTTTAATTTTGTCTAATCTGTAGAGTAGTGTATTTCTGTGAATATATAAATTTTTTGCAGAATCACTTATGTTAAGATCAGAATTATAAAAATCTTCTATAGTATTTATGGTTTCATTGTCAAGAGCGTCTAATTTTTCTTTATATGTATATAGCATATTTTTTTTGAATTTAGAATCTAAGCTATAAATTGTTCTTTCAAGAAACAACTTATTATAATTATATATATCAGTTTTTATTTTGAATTTTTTACCCAGTAATATACTAATTTCACATTCGTTAAAAATGTTTACCAAGTCACTTTTAGCATGTACAATACGGCTAAAGCTTATATAACATTTGCAAAATAAATTAGAAATTATAGATTCTTTTATACCTATGGCGTGTTCTGATATATTTTCAAAAACACCCATAACTAAAATGTTTCCTTTATAAAGGAAGCTGAGTACATTTTCACTGCTATAAGCTTGTTTAACTATATTCAAAGCTTCATGTAAACTCCCATCAAGAGTTATATAAATAAGACCATATTTGCCATCTAAGAATTGCATATCTTCAAAAATAGAATCATTTGAAACATCTTTCCCATCCAATATAGAAACTATAGATTGTTCTTTTGTAGAATATAAATCAACATATTTATTTTCAATAGTGAACTTTAACAAGTTAGAGAAAGATTTGAATTTTTTCTCTATTATAAGTAGAAAATGTGTTTCACCTAAAAATAAGGGTATATGAATAATATCAGAACTTTCTACAAAACCTCCACTTGTAAATATATTTTCTCCATTTTCGCAACATACACAAAAATTTATATTAGAACTAAAACTTAATTTTTGTAGAAAATTGTTGATATCATCCATAAATTTATCCCCCTAGATTATAGGCTTTTGAGAATTTTTATCAAAAATATGAAGTTTATTAATATTTAAGGCTATTTTTATATGATCTCCAGATTTTGTTTTTGATGTTCCATTTACCCTAGCAGTTAGAAGACAATCTCCTTTACTCAAATGAAGATAGGATTCAGCTCCTAAAAGCTCTGTTACCTCAACTTTAACATCAATAATAGCTTCTTTATTCTTTTCCATAAACTCTGGATCATCATCTATATTTTCTGGTCGAATACCAATTATAACATCTTTCCCAATGTAATCTTGTTTTCTTATTATATCACTATTCTCAGGATTTAAGGGGATAACACTATCTTCAAAATTCACAACCACTTTGCCATCTTTTTCTACGATTTTGCCATTTATAAAATTCATCTGAGGGCTTCCGATAAATCCAGCAACAAATAAGTTTTTAGGATGTTCGTATAAGTTTTGAGGAGTATCAACTTGTTGAATAATACCATCCTTCATAACTACTATTTTTGTACCAAGAGTCATTGCTTCTGTCTGATCGTGTGTAACATAAACAAATGTTGTTTTCAATCTATTATAAAGTTTAGATATTTCAGCTCTCATCTGAACTCTAAGTTTTGCATCAAGATTTGATAAAGGCTCATCCATTAAGAATACTTTTGGTGCTCTAACTATAGCTCTTCCCATTGCAACCCTTTGTCTTTGGCCACCAGATAAAGCTTTAGGTTTTCGATTCAATAAATGTTCAATATCAAGAATTTGTGCAGCCTCTTTTACTTTTGCAGCAATGACATCCTTCGGGGTTTTTCTTAGTTTTAATCCAAATGCCATATTGTCATATACTGTCATGTGAGGGTAGAGTGCATAGTTTTGAAAAACCATGGCAATATCTCTATTTTTAGGAGATACATCATTTTTAAGTTCACCATCTATGTATAATTCTCCTTTGGTAATCTCTTCAAGACCTGCTATCATTCTTAATATAGTAGATTTACCACAACCAGAAGGTCCAACAAAAACTACAAATTCTTTATCATCTATTTCAAGATTGAAATCATTTACAGCTGTAACGTCTCCATCATAGGTTTTGTACATGTGTCTTAATGATAAATTTGCCATTATAAATTCCCCCTAAATGTTTTTATAAGTTAAGTTTAATATATTATAGTGATTTTAGCTATTTGGAGAAGTCACAAAAATAACTTATTAAATTTGTATTAAAGTACAAATTTAATATATTACCATCATTTTGGTCGTAAATTGACTCTCATTAATTTATAATATAGTTATAAGCAATAATAAGGAGGGTCCATTATGAAGGTGAAATGTATTGATAATGAATTATGTACCGATTTAACATTTGGTGGAATATATAGTGTTGTAGAAGAAGGGGATAAATATTACATTGTTTTAGTTGAGGATCAAAAGGAAATTGTTACTAGGAAAACTCGATTTGTAGTAATACAAGATGGAGAATTAGCTAAAAAAGCTAAAGCTACAATTAATGAACTTAGTTATCAACTGCAAAATGAATTTAAAGATATTAGAGACTTTAAAATAAGAAAAAATAGTAAGGGTGAAATAAAAGAAATAATAATAAAACTTAAATATGAATAAATATAGATAATTTAATTATGGGAGGCATGCCTTTTATTAATGACTGCCCCCTTATTTTCTTTTTATTTTTCTATACGTATTCTATAATTTGAATATACTAAATTCCATAGGAGCTAAGATTAATCCCTTGTTTATATTTGTCTTTTGTGAAGTTAAAATATCTGTAGCAGGGTTACCTAAAGGTATCTTAACATTAAATTCGTCATCGCTATTGTTAATAGCAATTAATAGGGTTTCACCTTTATAACTTCTTTCAAAAACCAATACATTGTTTTTGCAATAAAGTCTTTTGTAATCTCCATAAATTAGAGCCTTATTGTTTTTTCTAATAGATATCATACTTTTGTAGTGGTTAAATAATTCTCTGTTTTGATTTCCAGTATCCCAAAGCATACATTTTCTACACTGTGGATCATCACCACCAGTAAGACCTATTTCATCTCCATAATAAATATATGGCACACCTTGGTAGCAAAATTGAAAGGCAATAGCAAGCTTCATTCTGTCTATATTATTGCCACATTCAGTTAAAAATCTCTTAGTATCATGGCTATCCATTAAATTCCAAAGTTGCCTTGTGATGCTGCTCATGTAAAGGGTTCTATTAGATGATAATATGTTGTCGAATTGCTCTGCAGATATGCTTCTATTTGCGAAGAAATCCACTAAAGCAAATTTAAAAGGATAGTTCATTATGCTGTCCAGCTGATCCCCTTTCAAAAAGGAAGTTGCTTCATGCATTATTTCTCCAATAATAACGGCATCTTTATTGGCTTCTTTCACTATTTTATTAAAAGCTCTCCAAAAATTGTGGTCAACTTCATCGCAAACATCAAGTCTCCAACCATCAATTCCAATTTCTTTTACCCAATATTCTCCGACTTTTAATAAATACTTTCTTACTTCTTTATTATGAGTATTTAATTTAGGCATGTTGCACTCGTAATTCCCAAAAGTATAGTAGTTTATATTATCAGTACTAACTGGGTAACTGTCGATAAAATACCATTCCTTATACTTTGATGTTTCTTGTTTGTATAGTAAATCTTTAAAAGCAAAAAAATCACTTCCTGAATGATTAAATACAGCATCAAAAATAATTTTTATGCCTTTTTCATGACATTTCTTTATTAAATCTTTTGCTACGTCTAAAGTTCCAAACTGAGGGTCTATATCATAATAATCTGCTGTATTATATTTGTGGTTTGAGGAGGATTTAAATATTGGAGTTAAGTATACTAAATTAATACCTAACTCCTCTAAATAGTCTAACTTATCAATAATTCCCTTAAGATCACCACCAAGCATAGATTTAGTATTCACTGGGGTATCCCATATGGCAGTACCTTCTGGGTCATTACTCTTATCTCCATTATAAAAACGATCCGGGAAAATTTGATATACAACTGATTCTTGCATCCAGGGAACTTCTTCATATAAATCACCCTGTGCCAAATAGGCATATTGAAAAGCTGTGGATTCTTTCAGAGAGGGCTTTGTATCTCTAAGTCCTCTTTCATCAAAATATATTTTAGTATTATTCCAATCTATTATATCAAAGTAATATTTATATCTGTTTCTCACTATAGATACCACCGTTTCAAAGTAATCAAACAAATCAGATTGGGTTGTAATTTTCATTTCTTTAACACTGTAGGGGGCTTGATAGTTGTATTTATCTTTATAATATAAGTTACACTTTTGAACATCACCTTTTGCAGTTCTTATTCGTAACACTAGAGTGTTTAAATCTTTACCATAGGCATAGGGTGTTTCAGTAATATGATATATTGCATGTTTATTCATAGGCATCTTCCTCACTTTTATATTTCAAATAAAATTGAACATATTAATGTACTATTGTATTTTTATTACGAGCGAATTATTTCCAGCTAACTTATAATCTTTTTCATAAAGTAATAAGTTTACGGCAATGTTATTCTCACTTTGTATTTGAAGCATCTTTGTTGTAAATTTAATATTTAGAAGTGCACCTCTAAACATAATTTTAAAGGAACAAGAGTACCAATGCTCAGGAATAGATGGATTTAATATTAATTTATTGTCTATAACCCGCAAACCACCAAAGCCATGTACTACAGCCATCCAAGTTCCCGCCATACTAGTTGTGTGGCAACCATCTTTTGTGTCATTGTTATAATTATCAAGATCAAGCCTTGATGTTCTTAAATACATTTCATAAGCTTTTTCATGATTCCCAATTTTTGCTGCTAAAATAGTATGAATGCAAGGGGACAAGGAAGACTCGTGTACTGTTCTTGGTTCGTAGAAATCAAAATTTTTTTTAATTGTGTCTGTATCATATTCCTGTTCAAATAAGTAAATACCTTGAAGCACATCAGCTTGTTTTATAAAGCAAGAGCGTAATATTCTATCCCATGACCATTTTTGGTTTAATGGGATACTTTTTTTATCTATATCTTTAACTAATATCTGCTGCTTATCCATATACCCATCTTGTTGAAGGAAAATTCCAAGTTCCTCTTCTTCTGGGTAGTACATATTTTTAATAATGTTCTTCCAATTAATCATTTCATCATCTTTTAAATTAAGTTTTTCCTTAAGTTCATTTAATCTTTTTGGCTGAGTTTGAATTAAGTAATTCATGACCTCTAGTGTATATTTTAATGTCCAGCAGGCAATTTTATTAGTATACCAGTTATTATTTACATTGTTTTCATATTCATTTGGTCCAGTAACCCCTAAAAGTACATATTTATTTTTATTTTTTGAGAAAGTGATTCTTTGAGCCCAAAATCTTGATATGGCTGTAAGCACCTCAAAACTAAATTCACCAAGGCAAGATGTATCTCCAGTATAGTTTACGTAATTATATGTAGCATAAGCTATCGCACCATTTCTATGAATTTCCTCAAAGGTTATTTCCCATTCATTATGACATTCCTCACCATTCATTGTTACCATTGGATATAAAGCTGCTCCATTTGTAAAACCTAATTTTTTTGCATTTTCTATGGCTTTATCTAAATGTTTGTATCTATATAATAATAGGTTTCTAGATACTTCTTCGCCAGATGTACTTAGAAAGAATGGAATGCAATATGCCTCAGTATCCCAGTAAGTACTTCCACCATATTTTTCACCGGTGAAGCCTTTCGGTCCTATATTTAATCTATGATCCTTTCCTGTATAGGTTTGATTTAATTGGAATATATTAAAGCGAATACCTTGTTGTGCGGATACATCACCTTCAATAACTATATCGCTTTGTTTCCACTTTTCACTCCAAAAATGAGACTGTTCTTTTAATAATATCTCAAAACCATCATTTTTAGCTTTTTGTGAAAGTTCTCGAGTTATTTGAATCAGTTTAGGTATTTCATAATATCTTGAGGAGGTATTTGCAACATATTTATAAATTATAACTTCATCATTTTCATCGCAATGAACTAAAACGTTATTCGCAACATATTTTTCACTTTCTTCCATTCTTACAATGGGGTTAATTAGCTCACCATTTTTGGTTATTTCATAGGTCATATTTGTGCAGACGTGAAAATCTAATTTCTTAGTTTTCAACATCAAATATGCTTCATTAGGTTTAACAGCTTTTGAAATCTCATCCCAGAACTTTTCATCGTAGTTGGAATCAAAATTAATAACATCACCATCAAGGTAAGGTGTAATCTCCAGGCTACCTTTGAAATTCAATGATTTAATTGAATACTTTATTGCTCCAATCTCACCACGAGTCATGCTTATAAATCTTTGAGATTTTACCTCTATTTCATTTCCATTTGTAAGTACAGCCACAAAGCCTCTTTTTAAGTAACCTTCTTTCATATTCAAAACTCTTTCGAACTCTCGCACATTGCATTTAGCAAGATCTAAAGAAATGTCATTAATTTTAATGTTTATACCAATCCAATTTGTTGAGTTTAAAACCTTAGCAAAATATTCAGGATATCCATTTTTCCACCAACCAACCCGGGTTTTATCAGGATAATAGACACCAGCTATATAATTACCTTGAAGAGATTTACCACTGTACTCTTCTTCGAAATTTGCTCTTTGACCCATATATCCATTACCTAAACTGAAAAGGCTTTCGGATATCTCATTGTTGTAAACAGTTAGTCCTTTTTCTATAATATTCCATTCATCTAATTTATAATAATGTTTCATTAAAATCCCCCTTGTTTTGCTCCTTATAGTTCTAACTTATCAAAAAGCATATTAGAAAATCCTGAGAAAACTAAATGAGCTTTTTTTAATGTATCTTTAGAACCTATTCCAATGCAGTACATTCCTGCGTTGAGGGCAGCTTCAACGCCAGCTTCTGCATCTTCAAAAACAACACATTCACTTGGTAATATGTTAAGTTCCAAAGCACCCTTTAAGAAAACTTCAGGATCAGGTTTTGCTTTAGACACTTTTGTGCCATCAATTATGCAATCAAAATAATCTGTTAAATTTAACTTATCAAGAATTAGCATAGAATTTTTACTTGCAGAACCTAAGGCGATTTTTATACCATTTTTCTTGAGGGTTTTTAAAAAATCAATAACGCCAGGTAAAATATCATCTGGTGTCAATTTAGAAATATACTCTACATACCAAACATTCTTTTTTTGAGCTAGTTCAAGTTTAACATTAGAATCTATTGTAATATTACCTATCTCTAATATGATTTCTAATGATTTCATTCTGCTTACACCTTTTAGCCGTTCATTGTCTTTTAAAGAAAACTCTATATTTAGTTCTTTTGCCAACCTATTCCATGCTAAATAATGATATTTAGCAGTATCGACTAATACCCCATCTAAATCAAATATAACTGCTTTTATGTTGTACATATATTTCTCCTTTATGTTAACTTTAATCTCTATAACAATATAATAATATAAAATCATGCATTTGTGAATGCGTTTGCACAAAATAATTTTAGTTATTTTTTATTCTTGATTATTATTATGTTTAATAATATAATGAGCATAGAATATTTTTAGAAATTGGGAAGTGAAGTTTTTATGTCAGTAACTATAAAAGATGTAGCAAAGCTCGCCAATGTATCACCATCCACAGTTTCAAGAGTAATTGCGGATAATCCTAGAATTAGTGATGCAACAAAAGAAAAGGTATACAAAGCAATGAAGGAAATAAATTATCATCCTAATGCAATAGCTAGGAGCCTTGTAAGTAAAACAACAAAAACTATAGGACTTATCCTACCTAACGATGATGAGGATTTATTTGTCAATCCTTTTTTTATCCAAATTATGAGAGGCATAAGCCATTATGCTCAAAAAAAAGGATATTATATTATGTATACTTACAGTAATAATGAAGATCAAGAAGTAGAGTATATAGCAAGTTTGATGAATAGCGGAAGGGTTGATGGCATCATTTTACCAACAGTAAGGAAGGATGATAAATGTATAGCTTATTTAAAAGAAACAGATTATCCTTTCGTAGTAATAGGTAAACCAGAAAATGCTGATGGAATTTTATGGGTTGATAATGATAACTTTCATGCAATGTACAGTGTTGTTAATTATCTTATACAAAAGGGTGAGAGAAAAATTGCATTTATAGGAGGGCCACCAACGCTTAATGTAACTATAAATAGATTAGAAGGTTACACGAGAGCTATGGAAAACATTGGTGAGAAAATAGATGAAAATATGATACAAGCAGCGGAGTTTACAGAAAAAAGTGGTTATGATGCTATGAAAAAAATCTTAAATAAATCTATTCCTACAGCAGTTGTAACTACTGATGATTTAATTGCCTTTGGTGCATCAAAAGCTATAAGCGAAATATCAAATCATCATATTCCAATTGTGGGGTTTAATAACACACCACTTGCAGCTTACAGGAACCCATCGTTATCTTCGGTAGATATTAATTCTGAAGAATTAGGATATTTTGCAGTTAAGCTATTAATAAACAAATTGGAAAATGAGAAGGAAAATATAAACAATTATATTATCGATACAAAATTAGTTGAAAGAGAATCAACCCAAAAACTCTAGATTCCTAGAGTTTTTAGATATCTTTATAAAATGAAAAAAATAGTATTTATTATATTTTTTTATCATTTCATGCATTCGTTTGCACAATTAATATGAGACAATAATAAAAAAATGGAGGTTGTTTATGGCTAATAATACAAAGGTGTCTTTGAGAAATAAGGTAATGTACTCTATATTTGTGAGAAATCATGGAATTAATGGAACTTTCAAAGATGTTGAAGGGGATTTAGAAAGAATAAAGTTGTTAGGTACAGATATTATATGGTTATTGCCGATTCATCCTATTGGAACTAAAAATAAAAAAGGTGAACTTGGATGCCCTTATGCAATTAAAAACTATAGAGAAGTAAATCCTGAGTATGGTTGTTTAGAGGACTTTAAGAGTTTGATCAATAAGATACATTCCTTAGGGATGGAGTGTATAATTGACGTAGTTTACAATCATACCTCGCCAGATTCCTGGCTGGTTGAAAATCACAGGTCATTTTTTTATAAAAAAACAAATGGTAGCCTTGGAAACAAGGTTGGTGATTGGACAGACATAGTGGACCTTGATTATAATAATAAAAAGCTATGGGACTATCAAATTGAAACATTAAAATATTGGATAAGCCTTGGAGTTGATGGTTTTAGATGTGATGTAGCTTCACTTGTGCCACTAGAATTTTGGTTAAGTGCAAGAGAGCAGATAGCAAAAATCAAAGAAAATATCTTATGGCTGTCAGAAAGTGTAGAACCGAGCTTAATCAGTACTATGAGAGAAAATGGTTTTGTAGGACTATCTGATAGTGAAATATATCAGGCTTTTGATATAGCTTATGATTATGATGTAAATACTGAGTACTTAGGATATTTTAGTGGGCAGAACTCATTAAAGCAATATATAGATCGAGTTGCTCTTCAAGAATCTATATATCCAGATAATTATGTTAAGTTAAGATTTTTAGAAAATCATGATCAACTTAGAGCAAAGGCCCTTATTCCTGATGAAGAAACATTAAAAATCTGGACAGGTTTCTTGTATTTCGAAAAGGGATGTACACTTTTAAATGCAGGACAGGAGGTTCAGGCAGTAACCACGCCAAGTCTTTTCGATATTGATAAAATAAATTTAAATTCCATAAAGGAAGACTTTTTAGAGTTATTAAAAACTCTTGGTCAAATAAAGAAAAAAGAAATTATTGCAAAGGGTTTTTATGAAATCTACACCATAGAGGACAAAGATGTTATTTTAGCATCATACAAAATGAGAAATAAAAAACTTATAGGAATATTTAACGTAGGAAAACATCAAGGAGAGATAAGTATAAATGTAACTGACGGTAAATATACTAATATTATGGATGGTACAGTGGTTAGAGTTAAGCAGGGTAAATTGATGCTTGAAAATAAAATTATAATTTTTGAGATTTGGTTTGACATATAAAGAAATTAATAGTAGACTAGATTTAGGCAAACGGTTGCATAATAACTACAAACGTTTTCAAATTATTAAGAAATTGCTTATTTTATCAATATATAAGTAGTTTATAAATTTTATTTTCACAAATTTTAGGGGGGTAAAAAAAATGAAAAAAATCAAAACATTAATGGCCATTGCAATGATATCAACTTTAGTAGTAGGGTCATTAGCAGGGTGTAGTACTAAGAAAGCTGCTCCAGCTGTAGATTCGACTAAGCCAGTAAATATAACTTTTTGGGAACAGGATGATGCAACTGCACAAAAAACATTGGATAAACTAATCGCTGACTTTCATATTGCAAACCCTAACATAACAGTTAAAAGAACACATTACGAAACAGAAGATTTAAGAAAGAATTTTACAACAGCATCACTGGGTACAACAGGTCCTGATATTGTATTATCACCAAATGATAACCTGGGAGTATTTGTTCCTGGTAATTTAGTACAACCAATAGATAATATTGTTGGAGCAGACTTTCTAAAAACGCTAGATCCACAAACATTAGAGGGTGGTAAATTTACAGGAAAACAATATATGATTCCAGATAGAAATGGTAATGAACTTTTAGTTTCTTATAATAAAAAATTAGTACCAACTCCTCCTAAAACTTTTGAAGAACTAGAAGCAATGGGATTAAAACTTAAAAAAGAAGGAAAAGTTGAATATGGTTTAGTATTCAATGAAGTTGAACCATTTTTCTCAATTGGTTTCTTAGGAGCTTTTGGTGGCAAAGTATTTGATGATGTTAATGCAACTTCACCTAAACCAACACTAAATACACCAGCGGTTACGCAGTGGATGACTTTCATGAACAAAATACACAGTGAAGGTTTAATTCCTAAAGAAGCGGATGCAACAATAGCAGACAATCTATTTAAAGGTGGAAAAGCTGCATTTATAATAAATGGACCATGGGGCTTTGCAGATTATAAGAAAGCTGGAATTGATTTAGGTATAATGTCAATACCTACGATAAATGGTAAATCTCCATCACCTTATTCATCTGTTAAAGGATATACAGTATCTGCAGGAGTAAAGGATGTTAATAAGGTAGATGCAGTTAAGAAGTTCCTTATGTTTGTAAATTCAAAAGATGCACAGTTACAGATGGTTGATGCACATCAACAAATTCCAACTAATCTTGAGGCTATAAAAGATCCTAAAATTACAGGAAATCCATTAATAGCAGGGCAAAAAGATCAATTAGATAAAGCAACACCAATGCCAATAATTACACAAATGAGAGCTATATGGGATGCTATTAAACCAGTTCAACAAGATGTATTATCAGGAAAAACTAAGCCAGAAGCTGCAGGAGCAATTATGCAGAAGAAAGCTGAAGATGGAATAAAAGCGTTAGGACTATAAATTCATTTATTAAAGGGGAGAAATCCCCTTTTTCTTCTAAGAAAGGAGCATTCATATGTTAGGGAATGTCAAGAAAAGAAAAAAGAAACAAAGCAATGGTAGTTTTGGAATAGGACAAGGTAAGTTTACACCTTTCTTTTTTTTAGCACCAGCAGTTATAGTTTTAATATTTGTTGTAGCTTATCCACTTATATATGAAATAATAATTTCATTTAAAAATGTAAATTTATTAAATTTGAAAAGTCAGAATTATCCTTTTATTGGCTTTGATAATTATAAAAATATACTTTCTGATAGTTTATTTTATTCTACTTTAATAAGGACAATATTATGGACTGCTATTAATGTATTTTTTCATGTTTCAATTGGATTATTTCTTGCAATAATTTTAAATAGAAAATTACCAGGTAAAGCATTTATAAGGGTTTTGCTTATTTTACCTTGGGCAGTACCACAATATATTGCTGCACTTACATGGAAAGGTATGTATAATGTCGAATATGGTTCTGTTAATCTTATTTTATCAAAACTATTTGGGCATGCAATCTCCATTCCATGGCTATCAGATCCGAATTGGACATTTTTAGCTTGTATTATAACTAATATATGGCTTGGAATTCCTTTTATGATGATGATAGCACTTGGTGGACTTTCAAGTATTCCGGATGAGTTATATGAAGCTGCAGATCTTGATGGCGCAACGAGTTTTCAAAAATTCAGAAGTATAACGCTTCCACTTTTAAAGCCAATACTTACTCCTGCTATAATACTTGGAACAGTTTGGACATTTAATATGATTAATGTAGTATACATTATTACTAGTGGAGCGGCTTCAGATGAATCTCAAATTCTTATAACTATGGTATTTAAGAGAGCGTTCCAATATTTCAGGTATGGTCAATCAGCAGCTCTTTCTGTAATTATATTTCTAATTTTGTTAGCATTTAGTACAGTGTTTATTAGAGCTCAAAAATCGGAAGATTAGAGGTGAAAACATGAAAAATAAAAAATTTAATAGAACTGATTCTCCTGGCAAAATAATATTGATATATGTTGTTTTAATAGTTGCTTGTATTTGCTCAATATACCCAATTTTAAATATATTAACAATATCTTTAAGACCAGCAGATGCATTGTTTACTACATCTTTGAGTATAATTCCGCAAAATTCAACATTTGAAAATTTTAGGCAAGCTTTTATACAATATGATATGTTAAATTGGCTTTATCATAGTTTAATTGTATCAACAGTCGCCTGTGTTTTTAGCGTAATGGTTTCTGTTACAGCTGGATATGCATTTTCAAGGTTTAAATTTAGAGGAAGAAAAATGGGATTAACCTTGATTTTAGTTACTCAGATGTTTCCATTAGCTATGACTTTGTTACCTTTATATTTAATGATAATTAATTTACAGATGGCAAATAGTTATTTTGCATTGGCAGTGGTCTATGTATCTACTTCAATTCCTTTTAACATTTGGATGATGAAGGGTTTTTATGATACCATCCCTAAGTCACTTGAAGAGAGTGCATATGTAGATGGTGCTTCAGCATTTAGATCCTTTTACCAAATAATATTACCACTTGCAAAACCAGCTGTTGCATTAACTGCATTATTCTCATTTATGGGAGCATGGTCTGAGTATATAGTTGCTAGTGTCATAATAAATGATCCGGCAAAAATAACTTTACCAGTTGGACTTGTAAGTATGCAAGGACAATTTTCAACAGCATGGGGTGTGTATTCCGCAGGCGCTTTAATTACAGCTTTACCTGTAATGATATTATTTATTTGTTTATCTAAATATCTTGTTGGTGGGTTAACAGTAGGTGGAGTTAAAGGTTAGTATATAAAATTAAAAACATAGTAAGCCAGGAGGAATAAATACACCCTCCTGGTTTTATTTTTTTCTTTTATTAGAGATTATGTTTAATAAAGATGATGCACAATAAAATTATTAGATGAATATATTAATTATAAGAGTACATACAAGGAGGTAATTAAATTTGGATTTAAAAATGGATTATAGGACCACACCAGGAGCTCCAACAAAACTAATAGTGCAAAGAAATACATTAATCAGTGTAGTTCTATTTTGGGAACCTGCATATGACAATGTTGAGGTTAGTGGATATTATATTTTGCGAAATAATATTCCTATAGGATCTACCCAGAATCGAGTTTTTGTAGATCCATTTATTAAAATTGGTGAAACTTATGAGTATAAGGTAACATCCTATACTTCCGGAAAAGTTTTCTCAGGTTACAGCAATATCGCTCGAGTAAGTATTACAACTTCTCTTGGCGTAGTTTATTGGTCAAAAGCAAATAAGTATTCTGGCTTTGTCAAAGGCACAGATGTTTCTTTTTATGAATCCGAATTTGATTGGAATAAAATTAAAAAAGATGGAATAGAATATGCTTATGTTAGGGCTGGAAATAGTGTATTAAATAAGGGATATAACCCTGATGTAATGGCACAAAAGCATACCCTAGGAATAAAATCTGCAGGACTTTTAGCAGGATTCTATTATATTCCACACTGGTCTAATTTAGATTACGATTTAAACAAAGCGAGTGTTGAGGCCGAAGCATATGCAAATCATATATTAGGTCTTATGAGTAAAGCGGGTATAAGTGGATATGGGGACTTACTTCCTGTCTTAGATATAGAACCTCCTCTTGGCCAAACTGATGTAGGGCTTACTGGAAAACAAATAATTGATTGGGCCAAAGTATTTTGTGACCATTTTAAATCATATACAGGTAGAACTATAATGATATATACAAACAGGTCTTTTTTTAATGACTGGAATATTAATCCTGATATTATTACAATAAACAATTTACCCCTTTGGAATGCTGAATACTATGAATTTAATAGCTATTTGAAGTTTAGTGATGATACGCCTATGAGTTTTGGTGGATGGAAAGGCTGGAATATCTGGCAATTTACGCAATCTGCAATTATCGGTGGATATGAACACATGGATCAGAGTTGGTGTCCGTCACTTGATTTAATAACGCCACCATCTAAGCCAATAAACTTGAATGGATTTAATTCATCATTAGGAACAGTTAATTTGAGTTGGAACAAAAATACTGAGATAGATATAAAAGGTTACAACGTTTATAAAGATGGCGTTTGGATTTCAACAAATATTAATAATTTCCTTACAGTAACTGGTTTAAAAGCTGGAGAAACATATAAATTCCAGGTCCAAGCGCTAGATGTATATAATGATGTTTCAGATTCAGTTTCAATAAATATATATATATCTAGATAAAAGTCAAAATCAAATAATAACTACCCTGGCGCAAAGAATATTTTATGAAGATATGGTTATATTCTCCTTACAACTATTCTGTGGAATATATCCACTGTGTTTTCTAAATTAACAGAGGCATCTTTTATATGATGATAAACTTCTATTTGTTTAATAGCGTACATTGGGTCACTACCCTTAAATATTGAAACCATTCCATCGCGATAAAGCAGGTCTAATTCAATATGGGCTTTCCTCATTTTAATAATGTTTTGTTGCGATTTCAATGGAGTGATTTTTAATATTTTCAATGATTCAAATAGAAAATCGGTTGACTCTTTAAGTTTCCCCACCATATTAATAATCATATCATTTGGCTCCACTTCAAATGATTCCATTGCATCTAGTGTTGACTTTGCAAATTCAATTACCCTATCCATTGCAACTGAAATAGAATAAATATCTTCCCTGTCAAAAGGTGTTATAAAAGCCTCTACAAGGTTACTTTCCATATTATATCTGACCTCATCAGCTTGTTTAACATAATTCAGCAGTTTTTCCTTTTCCTCAGTGGAATGGCTGCTAAGCCACTTATGCAGCATATCAATTCCTAACATATTAAGTTTTGCTTGGTTATTTAGCATTTCGTAAAAATCATATTTTACCGGAAAAAACCTATCAAGAATATTTCTTTTATCCATATTTTCCTCCATTATATTACTTTGAAAATAGAATTTAACAAAACATATATTAGTGCTGAAACTACTGCAGATAGTGGTATTGTAATAAACCAAGCTAAAATAATTTCCTTTGCTATACCCCAATGTACCATTCTATATTCTTCAGCTGCACCAACTCCCATGACGCTACCGACAACTACGTGAGTTGTGGAAACAGGGGCTCCTATTAAAGTAGAGAGTATTAATGATCCTGCCGAAGCTAATTGAGAATTTACACTGTGAATAACCCTTATCGTAAATATTCCGCGACCTACAGTTTTCATTATTGTCCATCCTCCAAGCATTGTCCCAATAAACATTACAAGGCCGCCAGCAAATCTCACCCAAAGAGGTGATGTTCCAATTGCTACACCTTTACCTGCCATCAGAGCTAAAGTTATTATTCCGATTATCTTTTGAGTGTCATTTGCTCCATGGCTGTAGGCAAGTGCTGCAGCTATTCCCCATTGAAGTTTCACTAGACCATTATTTAATGTGAATTTTGCATTTCTAAGTAGTAATTTTGCTGATTTTTGTAGAAAAAATGCAATTATAAATCCAAGCATAGGTGAAATAATTAAAGCCGCGACAACTTTCACAATTCCAGTGAGGTGATGCCCACCAATTAATGCATTCCAGCCCCAAAGTATATGTGTATATCCTGAGGACACCCAAACAGCCCCGATAATTCCACCTATTAAAGCATGCGTTGAACTTGAGGGAAGTCCCAATTTCCAAGTTACTAAATTCCATATAACTGCGCCAAGCATTGCTGCGAGAAGTATTATAAGCAGTGAAGACTTGACCGGTAAATCTATAACATTAGAAATAGTATCTGCTACTGCACTTCCTCCGAAAATAGCACCTATCATTCCAAAAAATGATGCAACGCCAATGGCTTGCTTAGGGGTTGCTGCTCCACATACAATAAATGTTGCGACTACAGAACTTGCATCGTGAAGTCCGTTTGAAAGCGCAAAAATAAGTGCAGTTACAATAACTCCTATTAAAATTATGGTAATGCTGATAGATACCATCTTATCGACTCCTAAGCAATATTAGTTTTAAAATTATTATATCCATTATTTAAAATATCAACCAATACTATCGTTTATACAGACGTTACCTTAGCATTTGCTTTAATTTTAAACCAGGTGATAAGTAACAAAACCAATATTATTGTAGAAATACCTGATAACATGAAACAAACGTCAGCTCCGAATTTCTCAGCAACTAATCCTGAGAGAAGGCTTCCAAGAGGAGTAAAACCAGCAAATACAAGCGAATATACACTCATAACGCGTCCTCTGTATTCATCTTTAGAATTTAGTTGTAACATGGAATTTGCAGTGGTTGAAAAAAACATATTAAAAATTCCTGTTATTGCTAAACTTAAGGCAGTAAAATAATATAAATTGCTTATTCCTGTAAAGATTAGCATTATTCCAATTCCAATAGAGCTACCTATCATAAGAATTTTATTTGGACCTTTTTTACTTCTAAAAGACATAAGAAGTGCTCCAATGAGAGAACCTGCTCCAAGGGCAGAAAGTAAGATTCCATAGGTCTTTTCTTGCATATGAAGTATATTTTTCGTAAATACAGGTATTAGAACGTTGTAGTTAAAAACGAATATTCCCATAATACTAACTAATATCAAGGTTTCTATTAAAACAGAATTGCTTTTTATATATTTAAGTCCATCCATTATTTCTTTAAGCATTCCTTTTTCAGATCTCTTCTTTCGCACATAAGTGACTGCTTCAATATGAACCAGTCCATAGATAACGGCAAGAAAGCTAAAACCATTTAATAAAAAACACCATGCTGCTCCAAGATATCCCATAAGCAGAGCTCCAATAGCTGGTCCAATAATTCTTGCTAAATTAAAAGTGGCTGAGTTTAACGTAATGGCATTCATCAAATCTTCTCTTCCTACTATTTCAACATTAAAGGCTTGCCTAGTTGGCATATCTAAAGTATTAGTAAATCCAAGACATAAAGCTAAAGCTAATAAATATTCATATTTTAGAGTTTTTGTAAACACTAGTGCAGATAATATAAAAGCTAATATCATGGAAACGATCTGAGTGAAAATCAGTATTTTTTTCTTTGGAAACTTATCAGTTAGAACCCCAGCAAACAATGAGAAAAATGTAACGGGTAAAAACTGCATTGCTCCAACAAGTCCAAGTAAAAATGGAGATCCAGTTAGAGAAAGTACTAGCCAGGATTGCCCTATATTTTGTGTCCAGGTACCTATTAAAGAAACGCACTGACCCATCCAAAAATATCTATAATTTTTATGGGTAAGTGCATGAAAGTTATTGTTAATAAATCTTTTAGTATTGACCGCTATGTTCATTTTTTCATCTCCAAATGTGCTATATCATTGTTAATGTTTGTGGCATTGTTTCCCATTCGTTCGAGTAATGCTAAGGATGTCTTCTTTTCCTCTTCACTAAATCCTGAGAATAAAATATCCATCCAATCCATCATGGCTTTTCTAACCATAGGTTTCATTTTCAATGCTTTCTCGGTAAGATAAACATTATATGCCCTTTTATCTTTTGAATCTACTTTCCTAATTATATAAAAATCATCCTCTAGCTTTTTTAGAGCTTTTGCTGTAGTACCTTTATCAATCTTAAGGTAATCTGATAATTGTTCTTGCCTTATTCCATCCTTTTTATATAATGCATTTAAGTATGTATATTGACCTTTACTTATATTATATTGCTTAAGTTGTCTTCCCACGTATACATGACCATGTCTATGCAAAAGAGAAATCCATCTTCCTAATGAGTTCTTATTTTCATTCATTACCGTATTCCTCCTAAATTAGTTGCATTGCCTACTAATTATATAATAAAGAAATATAGTTGTCAATGCAACTATATTCCTTTGCGTAATATCCATTAAGATATTAAAGAGTAATTCTGTAGAAAAATATGGTAGAACTTTGTATTTTCATGTATAATTATATGATATTAGTGAATTAAAAGAAAATTTAGAATTATTAGGATTAATAAAATTAATATAGTAAAAATACATTAAAAGAAAGGGGAAATTATAAATGGCTGATCAAAGACTTAACAAACTTGCAAAATTACTTGTGAATTATTCTACCAAAGTTAAAAAAGGTGATTTTGTGTTCGTATCCTGCGATGAGGTTGCAAGACCTTGGATGGTAGAGGTAGTACGCGAAGCCGTGAAGGCAGGTGCTCATGTGGAAACAGTACTTACTTCACAGGATGTATCAGAAATAAAACTTAAATACGGAAGTGAAGAGCAACTTCTTGAAGAAAATATACTTTTTAAAACTATGCTTGAAAAGGCAGATGTATGGATTTCTGCTTGGGGAAGTAGAAACACAAAGACAAATTCAAAGATTGATGCAGATAAATTTAAATTGTCTTCTAAGGGTGCAGCAAGCTGGAGAAAAATATATTCCGAGAAGATGGGTAACGGTAGCTTAAGGTGGTGTGGCACACAATTTCCTACATATGCAGATGCTCAAGAAGCTTCAATGAGTTTTAGCGATTATGAGGAATTTGTTTATGGTGCGGGATTACTTGATGCGAAAGATCCAGTAGCAGAGTGGAAAAGGGTAAGCTCAGAGCAAGATAAATGGGTTAGATATCTTGATACTAAAAAGAGTATGCATTTTATTTCTGAGGGAACGGATATCAAAGTAAATATATCAGGAAGAAAGTGGATAAACTGCGATGGACAAGTAAATTTTCCAGACGGAGAGATATTTACATCACCTGTTGAAGACGGAGTGGATGGAGTAATTACCTTTAGTTTTCCAGGAATATATATGGGCAAAGAAATCGAAGGAATAGTTTTAGAAATTGAAAAAGGAAAGGTGGTTAACGCAAAAGCCACGAAAGGAGAGGACCTACTTAAGGCACTTCTTGAAACAGATGCTGGATCTTGCAGCTTTGGTGAGGTAGCTATAGGTACCAATTATGGAATTAAGAATTTTACAAGAAATATGTTATTTGATGAAAAAATTGGTGGAACAGTGCATATGGCTATTGGAGATTCAATGCCTGAAGCAGGAGGACTAAACAGATCCACAATTCACTGGGATATGCTCTGTGATATGAGAAATGGTGGAAAAATTTATGCAGACGATGAATTATTCTATGAAAATGGAAAATTTATTGATGTTATGCTAGATAAGCATAACATAAAATAAAATATATCAAATAATTTAATTGAAAAAGCAAACCCAGCACTAAATTAGCGCTGGGTTTGTTTTATCACTAACTTATCTTTTATCTACTACGTAATGCGTCTATAGGATCCATTTTTGAAGCTTTTAAAGATGGATAAAATCCTGAAATCATACTTAACAATACGCAGAATAGTAAAATTAAACCAGCATCTGAAAGTGGCAATTTAGCTACTTCCATGTAAGGGGCATTTTCAGAAATATTTTTTAAGAAACCATAAACTGCTGTATTAATGAGTTTAGATACACCTAAAGTAAACAGTAATCCGAGGCCTGCTGATAATACACCAATAATGAATGATTCTGCAACGAAAACATTTAAGATATCTCTCTTTCTTGCACCAACTGCGCGAAGAATACCTATTTCATTAATTCTTTCTAGTACAGAAATATAAACAACAATTGATATCATTAGAGCTGCCACAAGAATAGATATTCCGGAAAATCCCATAAGTGCATAACGTATTTGCTTCATTGCCCCATCAACTTGCGCCGATATAGTTTTGGCAGTTAAGTCAAATGTGTATTTATTTTGGGAAGAATTTAGTTTTTGTACCTCTGTGTCTAAATCTTTAGTGTTACTAGAATATAAAACAAAGGCGGTTGATTCTAAAGTTGTTTTATCTATTTTAAACTGTTTCTCATAGAAATTAATTGGCCATGTACTTGTTGCATAATATGTGTCAATTAAAGTTGTAGTATTGGCAATCCCTGCTATTTTCCAAGTTTTAACAATGGGTACTTCAGGGACACCTCCTTGATCATTATGTGGGTTAGAACCTTGTTTTAGATAGCGAACGTATATATCTTTACCAATTAAATTTTTTAAATCACCACCATTTTTTTCTAAATCCTTAGCGGTGGAAAGTGAAATGACAATTTCATTTGTTGTGCCAACATTTGGAAGGATGCCATATTGAATATCATTTTTAACATCCATGAGCACTCCTGGAGCCATCATCATAATCAACTTTTCTCTAGTAGCTTGGTCTGACATTTTACTCATTAATTTTTCATCTTTAATTAAATTTTTATCTAAAGAATAAAAGGTCGCAACAGGAATTCCTTGGCCTCCAATTTGAAAGTTGTATGCGTATATATTTTTATCTAAGGACATAACTGAGTTTATATCACTATATTTTACAGGTTTAATATCTTTTAGAGGTTTATCTGTATTTTCTTTTAATCCTACTGTTATTGCATTTGTCGGGAATATGCCTTTAATCTGATTGTTAACTGCACTAGTTGTACCTGATGTAATTGCTATAGCTAATGAAATTCCACAAATACCTATAGAAGTACCAATAGCAGTTGCAAGTGTACGTCCCTTTTTAAGCCATGCGTTACGAAGTGACATTTTTAGGGCAGTGTAAAAGGACATTTTTGATTTTGTTTCTATCTTTTCAATAATAGTCGTAGCAGTTGAAATGGAACTTATATTTTCAACAATGGAGATTAACTTACCATCTTCCATATTTACAATTAAATCTGCATAAGCTAGCGCTAGGTCCGGTGCATGGGTAACCATGAGTACTAGTTTCTCCTTTGAAATTTCTTTTAATAATTCCATAACTTGCTTTCCAGTTTTAACATCCAATGCTCCAGTTGGTTCATCAGCTAAAATTATTTCAGGATCATTAGCAAGAGCACGAGCGATTGCAACACGTTGACGTTGACCACCTGAGAGAAGGTTTACCTTCTTTTTCATTTGATCTGTTAGTCCAACTCGCTCTAAGAGGCTACGAGCTTTTTTTATTTTGTTTTGCTTTGAGGTTCCTGATAAATCTAAGGCTAATTCAACATTTTGGATTGATGTTAGTGAATTAAGTAAGTTAAACTGTTGAAAAATAAAACCTACTGTATTTTTTCTATAAGTATCTAAATCTTTTTCTCCGGCTTCTTTTAAAGACTTTCCGTTAACAATAACATCACCTTCAAAATCTGCATCTAAAGCTCCTATTAAATTCATCATTGTTGTTTTTCCACAACCAGAAGGTCCAACAATTGCCACTAATTTTCCATTAGGTAAATCAAAAGAAACATCATCTAATGCTATAACCTGGTGTTTACCGATTTTATATGTTTTTCTTAAATTTTTAATTTGTAACATTTACTATTCCTCCTATTCATCACGCAATGCGTCAATAACTTGAATTTTAGTTGCTCTTTTAGATGGAAAGTGTCCCGCTAAAACTGCAACTAAGATGCTGATAACAATTAGACCGGCAATAGTTACAAAGGGAACTTTAATATCTGTAAATGGAATACCTGTTAGTGGGATATTTACAATATTATCTGCATTAATATTTAATACATTATTGATTATTCCATTTGCAAGTGGTTGAATTATAAAAGCGACGATAACTCCGGTGACTCCTGCAAAAAGACCAATTAAAGCTGATTCCGCTTTGAAAATACGAGCGATATCTTTATTTCTTGCTCCCACAGCTTTTAAAATACCTATCTCCTTTTTACGTTCAAGTACACTTGAGAAAATTACAATACCTATTAAAATTGTTGAAACTACTAAAGCAAGTGAAATAAATACAATCATTACTGCTTGAGCCAAATTAATTAAAGTTTTTATAGCAGTTTTAACCATAACAATTTGTGAGGTTGCGTAGAAGCCCTTTGCCTCAGTCATTTTATCTCCACCAATACCGCCATTTTCCTTAGCATTAATGTAATTGAGTACAGTTTCATTGTTATGAACATCTTTTATAACCACTTCTGCAGTGACGTTGCGCTTATCTTTGCCTACAAAATAGCCATCATTTTTAAGCCAAGTATTAACATCATCATAAGAGTAATATACAGCAGCTGAACTTAAGGCTATTTCATCCACGACTCCAACAACTTTAAAATTTTGTGTATATTTTTTACCTAAAATCTCATCACCTGTGATTGGATTTGTGGTTTTCTCCTGAATTATTACCTTAATTGTCTTACCGATAGCTTTTGAATAATCATCTTTGTCTGGATTCATGCCATATTTCTCAATAATTTTTTTAGCCATATCTTTATTTACTAATAATTCATTCTTATTATCCTTTGGTACACTACCTTTGAGTGCATGGTCAATGTTTGAATGATAATTTTCACTAGCTAGTGAATTAAAGGTAATATCCTTTAAAGTGTTCTTATTTACTTCAAAAGAAGTAATATTTTTAATATTTAAGTCTTCTCTAACCTTTAATACCTCAGGGTTTTTCTTAATGTTATCATAGGCGCTTATGTTCTTTGGATAATCTGTTTTTTGAAGTGTTGGGTCCTTAAACTTAATAGAAGCTTGTATTATATTTGCACTAGCAAAAGAATTTGTTTGAAGATCTATATAATTAGTTGCTCCATTACTAAGCCCGATAACTAATAAAATACCTGCAATTCCAATGGAACCAGCAATAGTTGTTACTACTATACGGCCAATTTTCTGTTTAATATTTCTAAGGGAGAGTTTCATGGCATCGCCAAAAGACATACTTCCATTTTTCTTTTTGAGCTCAGATTTTAAACTATTTGTTTTAGATTCATTAATTATTTCATCATTTTGAATTTTTCCATCTAGAATAGCTACAACGCGAGTAGAATATTCATATGCGAGTTCTCGGTTGTGAGTAACCATAATTATTAACTTGTCATGAGCAACATCTTTAATAAGTTTCATAATTTGAATTCCTGTTTTTTTATCTAGGGCACCAGTTGGTTCATCTGCGAGTATTATATCTGGATCATTTGCAAGTGCACGAGCAATAGCAACTCGTTGCTTTTGACCTCCAGATAATTCACCAGGTTTGTGATCCATATGTTTTTCTAAACCAACCTGGGTAAGTAACATTTTTGCACGGTTTATACGATTCTTTTTTGAAAGACCGATTAAATTCATAACAATTTCAACATTTTCAAGTGCGGATAAATGTTCAATTAAATTAAAGGATTGAAAAACAAATCCTATATTATTTTTACGATATAAATCCCAATTCTTTTTTTGTATTTTTTTGTTGATTTTCCTTCAATAATTAAATCACCTGAAGTTGGCCCGTCAAGGCCTGCAATTATATTTAAAAGTGTGGATTTGCCGCAACCAGATGGGCCAAGAATTGAAACGAATTCTCCCTTTTCAAAATTAAGATTAACGTCGCTGAGAGCGTTAAAACTTTTCTTTTTTTCAATAATATATTTCTTAGAAAGATTGATTAATGATAAAAGCATAAATAACTCCTTTCGAATCCATTAGTGTATTTCTGTTTTTTGAGCTTATATATCTATAATAATAACTGAACCTTAAATAATCCCTTTCTAAAATTTCTTCTTTAATTATGCATTAAATTGTAAGAATTATCAATTAAAATCTTTATTTATAAAGGTAATAAATAAGATTATTTAGTTGAAAAATTTTCGTTTTGTAATAAAACCCTTTACACAGGAATAACATTGAATAGGGGTGATATTATGTTAATTGATTATGAAGAAATATTTGATACTGATAAAGATAAACTCGTTTGGACTAAAATTATTACCATTAGCCCATTAGCTACAAATAACAGTAAAAGTAATCATATAGTAAAATATTATAAAACCGGATCTTTAGAAGAATATTATATATTCGAGTATATTGTGGCTGATAATAATGGTCTTAAGGTAGAAAATTTTGATGGTCACCATTTGAGAGAGCTAATAAAACAAATTGATTTTATTGATAATTGTTTTATTTATTCTCAAAATGGAATTGATAGAAATTTCTTTAGATTTGTAACAAGTGGGAAGGTAATTAGAAAATATATAGAAGAGTATACTGAAGAATATACAAGAATATATGAGGTAGGTCATCATTAATGATGTTAGTAGATGTCTATAGGTTATTACATACATGTATTAATTAATTGAACAAGCGGTAACAGACATTTTATTTAGGAATGGGTTTGGCAATTTAGTAGCACTTTAAGTTTAAGAGAATACACTATAAGGAACAGTTCCATACTTCTATAAAAATGGGGTATAAGTATGTATAAAAGGTACTTAGTGTGTATTCTCTTTATGTTTATATTTATTTTAAGTGGCTGTGATGTAGTGAGTAAAGACAAGGCATCTGTCAAGTCTCCGGTTGCCTCAGAAGTATATCCGAACAATACACCACAACCAAATGTACAAAATAACAGCAACAAAATAAACCAAGATAAAAATATCAAGATTGAGCCTCCAAAAGTACAACAGACAAAACTTAAAACAACATTTAAACAAGGGGATAAGGGCGATAAGGTGAAGGAAATACAGCAAAAGCTTAATAAATTTGGTTATAAACTTTATGTAGATGGAGATTTTAGTAACGCAACAAACAATGCAGTTATGGACTTTCAAATGAGAAATAAGATACTTAAAGATGGAATAGTAGGTGAATTAACACTAAAAAAGCTTAATATGGCACCAACTTCAGTGACTATGTATAAATTACCAGTTATACAAAAATCTATATCTAAAACAACAGTTTCAAACAATACAGTGGAAAGATTTATAAATAGTAAGAACAATTATAGCTCTACGGCGTATTTTATATGGATCGATTTAGCTAAGCAAAAGGTATATATATTTAATGGTTCTAATAAAAGATGGCATCTTGTTAAATCAATGGCTTGTTCTTCAGGTAAAACAAGTACTCCTACAGTTAAAGGTAATTTCACTGTGGGAAGTAAAGGTGGTTACTTTATTTCTGATGGAGGGGCTAGGTGCAAATATTATACTCAAATAAGTGGCAACTATTTATTTCACAGTGTACTATATGACAAAAACGGAAATTATATTATAGATAACACCCTTGGAGTTGCTGTATCTCACGGATGTGTAAGGTTAGCTTTAGTAAATGCTAAGTATATATATGATAATATACCTGCCAAAACTTCTATTTGGAGCAACTAAAAAAGGATGGCTTCAGGTATGCCACTTGAGTAATTATTAGTTTGGGAAAAAAGCACCTGAGAATGAGACCGGGTTCAAAAGAACTCGGTCTTTCGTATTTATGATATACAATTATTACTTTTTATTAATAGTAGAACTTATACGAATTTATTTCAAACGATTACATTTTACTATAACCTATAATTAGTAAAGTAAATAATTATCCGTTGAAGGAATTAACATAAATGTAGAGAATATAATAAAAGCTAAAACATATTTTACGGGGGGATTTTTTTGAAAAAGTTTTTAATTATTACGGTATCACTATTGTTCCTATTTTTAAATATTCATATAATTGCGAATGCAGCATCTAATACAACGGTGCCTAATGATACATCATCAGCAATAGTTAATAGTCCTGTTAATGTAACATTTAACTCAAATGGAGGATTAGAGGTGCTCGGTCTGTCTGTTGAATATAATGATAAAGCAGTTGCACCGTTGAATTCAACTAAGATGGGCTACACATTTGGAGGTTGGTACACAGATGATACTACTTTTGCAAACCTGTTTGATTTTGAAAATACAGCAATAACTCAGGACATAACACTCTTTGCAAAGTGGACAATAAATAAATACACAATTGCATTTAATAGCCAAGGCGGAAGTAACGTAAGTAGTAGAGGTGTTGATTATAATAATGTATTAACAGCACCGATTGCTCCAACAAAGACTGGTTATACATTTGGGGGTTGGTACAAAGATGCTGGATGTTTAAATACATGGAACTTTATAACGGATAAAGTTACCGATAATACAACATTATTTGCTAAGTGGATAATTGTGGCACCTGGAATACCTAAAAATTTAAAAGCCACTATATATAGTTATTCAAGTATTAATCTTACCTGGAGCGCCGTAGCCTTAGCAGATGGTTATGAAATATATAGAGCTACTTCAAGCACAGGAACGTATACTCCAATAATGAGAGCCACAGGTTTATTTTATATAAATACAGGTTTGATAACAGGAAAAACTTATTATTATAAAATAAGTTCATACCGAATTAATGGACAAACAAGAGTATATAGCAATTTGACAACATTAGTTTCTGGAATTACCACAAATATTGTTTATAATAGTTTAGTACAACCAAATGCTGTATACGGAAAGTATCTTGGTTTAAAAGTAGAGATAAAGGATGAAACTAATAATACTTTTTTGATTAAAGAACCTAATGGTTCTCAATTGTGGGTAGCCTGTAGTAAGGTTTCTGTGCCTTCAAACCCAGCTACTAATACAAAATACCTGGATAAAAAGCAACTTGAAACCTATGTGAATATTACAAGTAATTTCGTAAGCGCCACAAAATACTTCACTTGGGTGGATTTGAATAGGCAAAGAGTTAATATTTTTACTGGTGGAGCAAAACATTGGGTCTTAGTAAAAACATATTCATGTGCATCTGGTAATAATATTACACCTTCAAAGAGAGGACTATTTACAGTTCAAGATAAAGGATATTCCTTTGTTGCAGGTCCTGGAGCGATAGTGAAATATTGGACAAGGTATAGTGGAAATTATATGCTACATTCAGTAATTTTAAACAACTTTGGAAGTGTCATTGATGGAACCTTAGGGAAAAGAATTTCTCATGGATGTATTCGTATGCCACTAGATATGGCAAAATGGTATTATGATAATATACCTAAGGGTTCATTAATATTGGTAAATTAACAAACAATTAATAAAATCCTTTCCGAATGGATAAACTATATAGAGCACTATATATATATGTTGTGTAATTTTGTGTTGGAAGGGAGAATACTAATGGATAAAAATAAGTTAGGAAAAGCCAAAAATTCAATTAATGAATTAGATGCTAATAAAACCAGTAGTGGTGTTTCAGATACTCAGATGGGTATTATGTATAACCTATCCAATAAGACTACTGACATTAATGAAGTCGTTAAGGAAGAAAAAATAAAATCAGAGAATGAATAAATATAATCTTAAAGAGAGAATTGTCAGAAATGATAACTCTCTTTTTTTTCACGATTATGTCAATATTGTAGAGAATTTTACATTAACTGATAAATATTAAAGGATAATAAAAGATTAATGTTGAATTATGTTAATATATGCTTTATAGTAATTTATGGAGTTAATGTACACTAATGTTAATTTAAAATTTAGTCATCTGGAGTATGGCTTTTGAGGAGCGTAATTATGTTGAAAAATTTAAAAATATCACATTCTTTTATAATGATAGTTTTAGTAGCAATTATTGGACTTGGAGCGGTAAGTTACCAAGGAATATATTCAGTTAATTTTGCAAAGGCACAACAGGAAGAAATGTATTCTAATAGATTATTACCCACCAAAGATATATTAGAGGTAAAATCAAATTATCTAATGCTAAGGCTAAATTACACAAAAATAATGGATACTGGTTACACCCCAGAGCTTGGAAAATTTACACAAGAATCCTTCAATATAATTACTAGATACATAAAATCTTATGAAAGCGAAACCATAGATCCTGAGGAGTCTAAATATCTTGTAGAATTAAAAAAGACCATTAGTGATTATAAGGAGCTTACACAAGCACTAATCGCTACAGAACGTGACACAAAAAAAGTGGTACAGGCTGATAGAGATAAAGCTAGAGATGTAGGTGCTAATATTCTCACAATAACTGAAAAATTAGTAGAATTAAATATAGAATCAGCTACTAACCTTAATGATGAAAGTAACACTGCTGTTATTAATGCTAGATTAACGTTTATAATAGTTGCATTATCTTCTGCAATTATTCTTATTTTAATTTTCAGCTTAATTTTAAGAAAATTACGTTATGAACTAGCTGAAGTTACTTCATATTGTGAGGTAATTGATAAGGGTGACTTAACCAGGCAATTCCCCCAAAAGATGATTTCATCTAAAGACGAGCTTGGAAATATTGCAAAAGTTATAAGTTCTATGGTTGCTTCTATAAAAACAACTATTAAAGGAATAGATGAGGAATCCACTAATATAAACACACTTTGTGAAATTTCAAAACGAGATATAATAGAACTCAACTCAAATATAGAAGACATATCAGCAAATACTGAGGAATTAGCTGCAAGTATGGAAGAAACTGCAGCTTCATCAGAGGAAATGACTGCTGTTGCACAGGAAATTGAAAAAGCTGTTAGAATGATATCTGAAAGTTCACAAATGGGTGCAAAGCAGGTTATAGATATTAGTAAAAGAGCAATTGATACAAAAGAGGGCGTTACTAAATCACAGAAAAAGGCCACTGACATCTTTGAGGGAACAAAAAAACAGCTTGAAGATGCAATTGAAAATGCAAAAGTAGTAGAACAAATAAATGTTTTAGCAAAATCCATAATGGATATAACTTCGCAAACAAATTTATTAGCACTAAATGCAGCCATAGAAGCGGCAAGAGCAGGTGAAGCAGGTAAAGGATTTTCAGTAGTAGCTGAAGAGATTAAAAAACTTGCAGAGCAGTCAAAAGATAATGTTATTGAGATACAAAATATAACTCAAAAGGTTACTCAGTCAGTTGATAATCTATCAGGTGCTTCAAATAACTTGCTCAAGTTTGTGGCTATAGATGTATATGAGGATTACAAATCTATGGTTGATGTTGCAGACCAATATAGTAGAGATGCAAAATTTGTTGACAATCTTATTACAGGTTTTAGTTCAACTTCAGAAGAACTTTTAGGTTCAATACAAAATGTATTAAAAACAATTGACGCAGTTGCTATAGCATCAAGTGACGGGGCCATTGGAACAACAGATATTGCCCAAAAGATATCTGACATAACTTCAAAGTCAAATGATGTGTTAGATGTAACAAAGAAATCGCAAGATGGAGCAGAAAAATTAAAACAAGAAATTTTAAGGTTTACCATTTAGGTTCAATAGAAATTGTATTTAATTTATAGTTTGAGACTCCTTCCAACGACATAATTTATGCATAGACGATAGGGTATAAAAAGAGTATACTTACAATATAATCGGAATATTCTCAATTAAGTGGAGGAGGTTTTTTAGTGACTAAAAATAGTACACAAGTAAGTGAAAGAATCCAGAAACTATCTGATAATTTGTTTTCGGTAACTCCTGAAATTGAAGCGGAAAGAGCAATTCTAATAACAAAATCGTATAAGGAAACCGAAGCTTATCCTATGATTGTAAGACGTGCTAAAGCGTTAGAAAAAATATTAAATGAAATGACAATAGTTATTCGCGATGATGAGCTTATTGTAGGAAATCTAAGCAAAAAGCCAAGAGCATGCCAAATATTCCCTGAGTTTTCAAACAAATGGGTTTTAGAGGAATTTGAAACTTTAGCTAAAAGAAAAGGTGATGTTTTTCTTATCAGTGAAGAAGTAAAGACAAGCCTTAAAGAAGTATTTGGTTACTGGGATGGAAGAACTACCAATGAACTTGCTACAGAATATATGTTTGAAGAAACTAAACAAGCAATGAATGCTGGTGTTTTTACAGTTGGTAATTATTATTTCAATGGAGTAGGACATATTTGTGTTGATTATGGTAAAGTTTTATCTATAGGGTTTAAAGGTATAATAGCTCAAGCTGAGGATGAGAAAGCTAGAGCAGATAAAGGTGACGTGAATTATATAAAAAAGCAAAGTTTCTTAAATTCAGTAATAATTACAGCAAATGCTACTATAAATTTTGCTAAAAGATTTGCTGATCTAGCAAGAAAATTAGCAAAAGAAACTACTAATTCAACTAGGAAAGAAGAACTATTAACGATTGGAAAGAATTGTGATAATGTACCTAAAAATCCGGCTAGAAATTTCCATGAAGCATTACAATCCTTCTGGTTTGTACAAGCTATAATACAAATAGAATCGAACGGACATTCAATTTCACCAATGCGTTTTGATCAGTATATGTATCCGTATTACAAAAATGATAATATCACGAGTGGAAAGGCTCAAGAGCTTATAGACTGTTTATGGGTTAAATTCAATGATGTAAATAAGGTACGTGATGAGGGTTCAACTAAAGCTTTCGGTGGGTATCCAATGTTTCAAAATTTAATAGTAGGTGGACAAAATATCGATGGGAAAGATGATACTAATGAACTTTCTTTTATGTGCCTTACAGCAACTGAGCATACGAGACTTCCTCAACCATCAATATCTATCAGAGTTTGGAATAAAACTCCAGAGGCATTATTATTAAAAGCTGCAGCAGTGACACGTTTAGGCCTCGGAATGCCGGCCTATTATAATGATGAAGTTATAATACCATCATTAACAAGTCATGGAGTAACGTTAGAAGATGCTAGAGATTATGGAATAATAGGCTGCGTTGAACCTCAAAAGGGTGGAAAAACTGAAGGTTGGCATGATGCTGCTTTCTTTAATACAGCAAAGGTATTAGAAATAACCATAAATAATGGAAAAGAAAAGGGTAAACAACTTGGACTTAGAACTGGTGAGTTCACTTCATTTAAAACTTTTGATGGATTTATGGATGCATATAAAAGGCAAATGGAGTACTTTGTTAAACTGCTTGCTAATGCAGATAACAGTGTAGATTTGGCACATGGAGAAAGAGCACCATTACCATTTTTATCATCAATGGTAGATGATTGCATAGGACGTGGTAAGTCACTCCAAGAAGGTGGAGCACATTATAACTTTACTGGGCCTCAAGGTGTAGGTATTGCGAATGTAGCTGATTCATTGGCTGCTATGCGGAAACTAGTATTTGAGGATAAGAGTGTCTCTCTTCAGACTTTAAAAGAAGCTCTTGACAGCAATTTTGGCGGAACTATTATGAGTGATATAGAGAAGTTGAAATCAGATGATAAGAAAATTATATCAGATGATTTAGAATCAGATAAAGTTATTAACATTAAAAGTTATGGTACTAAAGAAAATCTTCGTCAGATGCTTTTAAATAAAGCACCTAAATTTGGTAATGATATAGATGAGGTGGATGACTTAGCACGTGAAACTGCAACAATTTATTGCAGGGAAGTCGAAAAATATACTAATCCACGTGGAGGGCATTTCCAACCAGGTCTTTATCCGGTTTCTGCAAATGTTCCCATGGGATCACAAACAGGAGCAATGGCAGATGGAAGAAAGGCAGGAGAAGCTTTAGCTGATGGAGTATCACCGGTTTCAGGAAGGGATAAGAATGGCCCAACGTCTGCTGCTAACTCAGTTGCTAAAATAGATCATTGTAGAGCATCAAATGGAACTTTGTTTAATCAGAAATTCCATCCGTCAGCAATAGAAGGACAAACAGGGTTAAATAATTTAATTGCTTTACTACGAACCTTCTTTGATCAAAAGGGGATGCATGTACAGTTTAATGTAGTAAGTAGAGAAACGTTGTTAGATGCTCAAAAAAATCCTGATAAATACAAAACATTAGTAGTACGCGTAGCTGGCTACAGTGCTCACTTTGCTTCATTAGATAAATCAATACAGGATGATATAATAATGAGAACTGAACAAATAATGTAATTCATCATTAAAGTAATGGGGGAGCAATTGCTTCCTCATTATTTTAATAATTGGAGGTTGAAAATGCCTATATCTGAGCCAAAGCTAGATACAAAAGGAATTGTTTTTGATATTCAGAAGTTTTCTGTGCATGATGGTCCGGGTGTTCGTACTATTGTTTTTTTGAAAGGGTGTCCATTATCTTGTAGATGGTGTTGTAACCCTGAATCCCAATGTCCTCAACCACAAGTTATGTTTATTGCGCAAAACTGTATAGGATGCAAGGGATGCGCCCATGTTTGTAGCATTGGTGCAATAGATTTTACACTGGCTAGTAGAGTTAATCATAATAAATGTGATAATTGTGGTAAATGCGTTGATGCTTGTAACACAGAAGCTTTAAATATGGCTGGAACTGTTAAAACAGTTGAGGAAATATTAATAGAACTGAGTAAGGATACTATAATGTATAGGCGTTCTGGTGGTGGAATTACTCTCTCAGGGGGAGAAGTCCTAGCTCAGCCAGATTTTGCAGAGGAATTACTAAAGGGATGTAAGTCAAAAGGATTTCATACTGCAATAGAGACATCAGGATTTGCGAGCATTAGTGTTTTAGAAAGAATTTTGCCCCATCTAGATCTAGTTATGTTGGATATTAAACATATGGATTCGAAAAAACACAAAGAATATGTAGGGCAAAACAATGAAATTATTTTAGAAAACGCCAGAATAATTGCAAAATCAGGTAAACCATTGATTATAAGAATTCCAATTCTAACTGGATTTAACGATGATGAAAAAAATATTAAGGCTACTGCAAACTTTGTAAATAGTTTAAAAAAAGTGAAGGAAGTTCATTTATTACCTTATCATCGTCTTGGACAAAATAAATATGATTATTTGGGACGTAACTATAAAATGACTGAATTAAAACCACCTTTAAAAAAGGACATGGATTACCTTAAAAAAGTAGTTGAATCTGAAGGGCTAATTTGTAAAATTGGTGGAATTGAATAAGAACTAAAATTAAGAGGATGTCTCAAAAGTAAATTGAGACATCCTCTATGCAATTTTCTCAGATTAATTACTAGAATGTATTGAAATAGGTTGGTGTGAATGGTACAATGAAGCACAAATATTCTGAATTTTGGCGTATAACTAAACATAGTATTAGGATAGGAGTTTAAATATGAAAAATGAAAATATAAAAATTGTTGTAACAGGAGATATATGTGTAAATTTTGTGCAGCGGACAATATATCCTCAGAACGATACAGGACTTAATTGGCAAATTAATTTGAATATGCATAGTACTGTAAAACCAGGAGAAGCTTTACTTTTATCAAAATTTGTATCTCTGTCAACTGGAGCATCTGTACTTTCACCACAGATGGAGGATATAGAACTAATTAGGCCAGGAGAATTTCTTAGCTCTACTGCAGAACTTGAGCTTTTTCCTAAATTTGATGATAAAAACAATAGTGCTAAAGTGTACAGAATAAAACGTCTTTTGGGGTTTACAGGGCCGAAATCTGGAAAACCCAGGTTGCTTCCTATTATTAATGATGATCCTAGTGCTGATATAATTGTATTAGATGATGAAAATAATGGGTTTAACGCTAATGAAGAATTTTGGCCAATAGCTTTAAAGTCGCCAGAAGCATCACCGATAATATTGTATAAAATGAACAATCCTATTGATTCTAGTGAACTTTGGAAATATGTACAAAAACTTCACAACGAAAGGACAATAATAATTATTAATGTTGATGATTTACGCTCTAAGGGAGTTAATATAAGCAAAAGTCTTTCTTGGGAAAGAACAGCACAAGATTTTGTCTGGCAAATTAATAATAATCCGAACCTTGCTTTTCTTGCAAAGTGCCATCATATTATAGTACCTTTTGGTCTTGAAGGTGCCATTTATTATAAAAATGAAGGTACACCGGAAATTAGATTATATTTCCTACCATATGAATTTGAAGGTGGTTTTATTAAAGACTTCCAAGGCAAAATGTATGGACTTACATCAGCTTTTGTTGCAGGCCTTACAAGTGCTATTGTTATAGGAAATCAAAATAATGAAGAGTTATCAGAATCAATAAGCACAGGTATACGTCAAGGGACCGTTTCAGCTCAAAAATATTTTATAGAAGGTTTTGGTGAAAATGTTTCCAAATCGCCTTATCCGAACCTTTCTATATTTGTTGAAAAAGAAGATGATTTTATACTTAGTGATAATGTACAGGATGTGTTAGTGCCTTCATCGCCAAACCTTAATTGCCCTGCTAGTTGGTATATTTTAAAGGATAAAAGCTCTACTAATTTAGAAGATATAGCTTATGATATTGTTAAAAATGGAGTGAAAAATGCATTGAAATCTATACCAATAGCACAGTTTGGAAAGCTTACAACGGTGGATAAGGCAGAAATAGAAAGCTATAGGAGCATTAAAAATCTTATGCTTGAATATATCTCAACTAAAAATACAGTTAGACCTCTTTGCATTGCAGTATTTGGAACTCCGGGGTCTGGAAAATCTTTTGGAATACTTGAAGTAGCAAATAGTATTGCTTCAAATTTAATTCAAAAATTAGATTTTAATTTGTCTCAATTTCGTACACCACTGGATTTAGTAAATGCTTTCCATAAAGTACGCGATATTGCACTTGGAGATAAAATTCCTCTAGTATTTTTTGATGAATTTGATTCTGCTCTTGAAGGTAAACTTGGATGGTTAAAATATTTCTTAGCGCCGATGCAGGATGGTTTATTTAGAGAAGGAGATTCTATTCATCCTATTGGAAAAGCTATTTTTGTATTTGCAGGTGGAACGAGCAGTACTTTTAAAGGATTTTGTGGAGAAGATATTGAAGATGAAAATGAACAAAAACACTTTACAATGGAATTTAAAAGTGCAAAAGGCCCTGATTTTATAAGTCGGTTAAGGGGTTACGTAAATATTCTAGGACCGAATCAAACAGATGCTAAGAAGGATCAGTTATTTATAATTCGGAGGTCAATGTTACTTCGTTCATTACTTGAGCGTAAAGTACCTCATCTTATAAATGATATTGGAGAGACTCAGATTGATAATGGAGTATTAAAGGCACTTCTTAAAATACCAAGGTATAAACATGAATCAAGGTCTATGGAAGCAATACTTGAGATGAGTATGTTAACTAATGCTAGGAAATGGGAACAATCCGATCTTCCTTCTAAAGAACAGCTAAAACTTCACGTAGATGAAGACCAATTTTTACGTCATTTAATGCATGAAGCATTTTATAGCGAAAAAATTGAAAGCCTTGCAATAGCTATACACGAAAGATGTAGAGAACTTAATGAAGATAGTGGTAATTTGAATGTGGATATTATAATTCCATGGCAGGACCTAAGTGAAGAACTTAAAAACTCTAACCGGGATGAAGCTAAAAATATTCCAAGCGCTTTACTCAAAATCAATTATGATGTTGTGTCAGTTAAAGAAAAACCAACATTTAAAGACTTTACAATTAAAGAAATTGATATCTTAGCGCAAAATGAGCATATGAGATTATACCGTTATAGAAAAAAGGCTGGATTCAAGTATGGTGAGGTTAAAGATTATAATAAAAAAACTGATCCTACATTTGTACATTGGGACAAAATGTCAGAGAAACAAAAGAAAAAGGTATGCCAAATGGTCAAGATTTGGCCAGAAATATTGGCGAAATCAAATTTTAAGATAGAAAGGCTAAATTATCTGAGTGAATGTGAGAGTAAACTATAGTTAAAGAGTTTTTTAAAGGGAGTTTATTATGGACAAAGAAGTTATTTTGGTGGTTGATGACGAAAAAGAAATTAGAGATTTGATTGGTATATACTTATTGAATGATGGCTATAGTATTATTAAGGCTGCTAATGGAGCAGAAGCTTTAAAAGTTATAAAAGATGAGAATGTAGATTTAATTATACTTGATATCATGATGCCAATTATGGATGGTATGGAAGCTTGCATGAAAATAAGAGAAGAGAAAAATATGCCTATTATAATGCTTTCAGCTAAAAGTGAAGATATGGATAAAATTATGGGACTTACCACAGGTGCAGATGATTATGTTTCTAAACCATTTAATCCACTTGAACTTTTAGCTCGGGTAAAATCTCAGCTACGAAGATATAAGAGATTAAACCTAGTTGAAGATAAGGATGAGAGTATAATCGAGGTAGATGATTTATATATAAATACAAATACACATGAGATTAAAATTGGAGATAAAGATGTAAGGCTTACACCTAGAGAATTTGATATATTACTTTTTATTGCGAAAAACAGAGGCGTAGTTTTTAGCATAAAGAAAATATATGAAGCAGTGTGGAAAGAAGAATTTATGGAATCAGATAACACTATAATGGTTCACATAAGAAAGATAAGAGAGAAAATAGAAGAGAATCCTAGAAAGCCTAGGTTTATTAAAACTGTTTGGGGAGTAGGTTACAAAATTGAAAACTAAATTTGTTGAAATAATCAAAGGAATCTTCAATCCATTTTTAAGCATATCCATGTCAATTAGAGATAAAATGAAAAAAAGTATAAGATTCGAATTAATTTTAATTTTCGCCTTGTGTCTTTTAATGGCTATTATAATTGGAGGCGTTTCTAACAAACTGCTAGAAACAAACCATGAACATTTAAAAATTCAATACAGTCAAAGTATAGAAAAGGTATCAAATCAGCTTTTGAACATAACGAATAATATTAAGGACAAGAATATAAGCACAAATGATAAACTAGAATTGCAGAAAATTTTAAATCAATTTAAACATGATAATGGAGAGATTAATGCTAAAGTTTATGAACATGATACTGATAGTAGGTTGCCATCATTATTTATTTCCATTTTATCTTTCTTAATAATTTTTTATTTTATAACCAATAAAAAGATGAAATATATAGAAGTTGTATCTATGGGGCTTTTAGAAATTTCTAAGGGTAATTTAGATTATAGGATAAAAAAATATGGAAAAGACGAGTTAGCATTGCTTGCAGACAACATAAATTATATGGCTGAAGAGCTTAAAACTAAAATAGATAGTGAAAGAAAAACAGAAAAAACGAAAAATGATTTGATAACAAATGTTTCACATGACCTTAGGACACCATTGACTTCAATTAAAGGATATTTAGAGCTAATCAAAAATAAAAAATATACAGAGGAAAAACAGCTGGATCAATATGCGAGTATTTCATATAATCAAGCTGAAAAGCTTGAACTTTTAATTAATGATTTATTCGAATATACAAAACTAGCAAATAATGCTGTAAAGTTTGAAAAACAAAATATCACACTAAATGAGTTGCTTGACCAACTAATTGAAGAGTTAGTACCTATTTGTGAGGATGCCAATGTGACAATAGCAAAGAAATTTATAAAACAAAAGACAATTGTTAATGTAGATCCAAATAAAGTTGCACGAGTGTTTGAAAATCTATTGATAAATGCTATAAGATATAGCATTAAGCCAAGTGATATAAGGGTAATACTTAGTAATGATAATGGGTTTTCAGTAGTTTCTATTCAAAATAAATGTGAAGAAATAAATGATGATAATTTAAGTAAAATATTTGATAGATTTTATCGAGTAGAGGAATCAAGATCATCTGATACTGGAGGAAGTGGTTTAGGGCTTGCTATTGCTAAAAGTATGGTGGAACTTCAAGATGGATTAATAGACGTTAAGTATGAAAATGGGTATATAAGTTTTAATGTAAAATTTAAGATAATAAATTGGTAAATCTTAAGAAAATCTTAAGAAATAGTTCAGAGGAAGTTAATAAAGCAATGCTATACTTAAATTATAGAAAGATGAAATTTCTTTCTAAATATTGTAAAAATATGGAGGAATAAATATGAATAAGAAAATTATTGCAATTGCCACAACTTTAGTAGTTAGTGGAGGTATACTTATGGGAACAGCCTACACTAACGCTGCACAAGTGACTGGGTATTCTGCCTATAAGGAGGCTGTAAAAAACACTGCAAATCTAAAAAATGAAACAGCAGATTTAAAACTATCTGTAAATGATGGGACTAATAATTTAGTTGATGTGACTACTAATTTCAAAACTAATTCAGCTACCAATGCTATGAGTCAGGCTACGACAGTGAAGTCAAGTAAGGGAACTGAATCTTTTACTACATCTAATCAAGCTGGAAAAAGTATTTCTAAATCCAGTACAAGTGCAGTATATAATGTACGCGAAAATAATAACAAAAACTTGGATAAAAAAGTTGAGAATATGAATCCAGAAGTAGTTAACAGTATGGAAACTGTTGCTGATATTTTAGTGGGTAACATGAAAAATAAAGTAGCTGTAACTGATAATGGTGATGGTACTAAAAAAATAGGTGTTTCATTAAGTAAAACTGAAATAGTTCCATTAGTAAATGCTGTAACATCAATGGTACTTACAGTAGGGAAAAATGCACCAATGCATAATGAGAAAGCTGGAAATCTTGATGTTAAAAGCATGCTTCCACAGCTTGTGTCCGGTATCACAGTTAAAAGCGTTGATGTAACTGGAGATATAAATAAAAACAACATAATTAATAATCAAGTTGCTAAAATAGTTGTAACAGGGTTAGATGCTAATAAAGTATCACATGAGGTTACTATTAATGTTACTTTAAATTTATCAAACATTAACAGTACAACACCAGATACTATAGATTTAACTGGCAAACAAGTGAAAACTATAACTAACCAGTTTAGAGGAATGTAGTAAAGTACTTTGATTCTTATTAAAAAGAAAAAATTAAGAAGTTTAAAGTATAAAGTTAAAATGGAGATTTGGGGAAGTTATCATAACCTAAAAGGATAACGATTTCTTGGTTTCCATTTTACTTTTTAAAATAAGGAGAGCTATTATGGAAATCGTTTTAAAAGTAGAGGGTTTGACTAAACTTTATAACAGTGGTCGTGGTGTACATAATATAAGTTTTGAAGTTTATAAAGGGGATGTATTTGGATTTCTTGGGCCAAATGGCGCAGGTAAAACAACAGTTATGAAGTCTATTACTGGATTAAATACGTTTAAAAGTGGAAAGATTGAGATTTTAGGTTTTGACTCAAAAACACAGTTTGAAAAAGCTTTAGGAAAAGTAGGAGCTATTATTGAAACCGCAGATCTTTATGAATATATGAGTGCATATTATAATTTGAAAATTGCTTCAAGATTTTATAAAAACATAGAAAGATACAGTATTGATGAAATACTCGATATAGTTGAGTTAACAAAATTTAAAAATGAAAAAGTATCTAAATTCTCATTGGGAATGAAACAGAGACTAGCCTTAGCTTTGGCACTTATATCTAAACCGGAATTAGTAATTTTAGATGAACCAACTAATGGACTTGATATAGAAGGTACAGTTGCAATGAGAAACCTAATAATAGAACTCGCCACGACCAAAGGGATAACATTTTTCATATCTAGCCACCTTGTGCATGAAATAGAACTTATGTGTAATAGAGTTGCAATAATTAATAATGGACAACTTATAAATAAAGGAGAAGACATCAAAATTATAAAAGAAAAATACGCCTCCTTAGAGGATTTTTATATGGATGAAGTAAAAACAGTAAAGGAGGGTATCTGATGGATAACTTGAAAGCTAATATAATAAATGAAGTGCAAAAGCTTTTTTTTAAAAAAAAGATAACGGTATTTTTAATAATAACAGCTATAATATGTTTTTTATCAGCATTTTTCATTTCTGCTATTCAAGCAAAACTGGTATTTGTAGCAATAGATTCTGTAAGCTTTCCATTAATGATTTTATGGATATTTACTAATATATTTTTGCCTTTATTTATATTTATGACAGTAGCAGAACTATTTTCAGGTGAAGTAGGGGATAAATCTTTAAAACTAGTTCTTATAAGACCTATTAGTAGGTTGAAAATTTTTATCTCAAAGAATATAGCTATAGCTATATATATAATTATAAACTTGATAGTTGTATTTATTGTATCAATGCTTTCTAGTATACTTTTAAATGGAACATCGAGTTTTAATATACTCAATATTATGTTTGCATATTTTATTGATATTATTCCAGCAGTTGTTTTAGCCTTATTTGCATCATTTATAGCACAGTTTTTCAAAAGCAGCAGTGGAGCAATAATTACTTGTATTTTAGCGTTTATTGCAATTAAAGGATTAGCTTTATTTGTGAGTGGATTAAACAATATTGTTTTTACTTCTTATTTAAACTGGTACTCATTATGGAATATAGGACAGTCAAGTTTTCTAGTGACAATAAATACACTATTTATGGTATTAGCCTACGGAATGATATTTTTTACACTGGGGTATTATTTTTTTGATAAGAAGGAAGTATAATTTAATATCTTACAGAAAACCTGGGTATTGCTAATTGAAGTAGTTGATATTATGTATTATAATGTAAAGTATATAACATTACTAGCGTGAGGGGATTTAATGAAAAAAAATGTAAGAATAGGTATATTATTAGTTCTTATTATTATAACTACTTTTATAATAATAAAACAATCCACTATACTATATAAACAATTTAAAAGTATTAATCTACCTAATAAACAAAGTAGAGAAATTGGGAATATGAGTACTCATAATTGGATAACTGTAAAAAAATTATCTGAAAAATATAATATAAGTCAAGAAAATATTTTTAAAACTCTCCAAATTACTCCACAGAGTGGTGATGAAAATTTATATATCAAGGATTTGGCGAAAAAGTACAATAAGACTCCAGAAGATATGAAGAGTAATTTAAAGAAAATTATAGAAAGTGATGTAAATAAAGGTGTTACAAATATAGAAGGTAAAAAAAATGAGTGAAATTAGTAGTCTACTAATAGAATATTTTAGGAATTATAACATTTGGTTTTTAAGTATTATAATAGTACTTCAGTGTGTAGGGATTCCAACTGGTGCATCTTTAGTTGTAATAGCATCTGGCGCTTTTGCCTATGCTGGTGAATTTAATGTGGTGATTCTTTTATTAGAAGTTTGGTTTTTTTCTTGGCTTGGAGACAATATCGCTTATATTATGTGGAAATTCATAGGTCATAAAGTTTTGAGTAGACAATTTAAAATGAAAACTTACGTTGAAGCTAGAATACTTAAGGCTGAAGATTATTTGATGAAACATGGGAGAAGCACAGTTTTTCTTACTAGATTTTTTATGTCAGCAATGGGAGCTTTTGTAAATGCTGCCGCAGGCATTACAAAGTATAAATTTTGGGTATTTAGTTTATTTGCAGCTTTAGGCGAACTGGTTTGGACTTGTATATACTTAGGACTGGGATATTGGTTTGGAGACTCCTGGGAAAGCATAGTTCCAGTAGTAACACAGTTTGGACAATTCATAACTTACATAGCAATTTTAATTACAACAATATATTTTTTTATTAAATCAATTAAAAACAAGAAACATAAAACTAAGAGGCTATAGCAAAACTAATGTTTTGCTATAGCCTCTTTTTATAACTAATATGCAAATATAAATATTTTTTAATGGTTATAAAAACCAAATGATGTTTCTAGAAGTCTAATTAGTATAAACATTAATATATAAGATTATGAATTTGAAAATTATGTTGAAGATGGGGGGTGCAAAGTGGATACTAATGGAAAGATCAAGTTAGCCCAAAAGGGAGACGATAACGCTTTTTATGAACTCCTAAGCCAGCGAAAAAGTCAACTTTATAAAACAGCTTTTGCTTATGTTAAAAACAAAGAAGATGCTTTGGATATTGTAAGTGATACAGTTTATAAGGCTTATATATCAATTAAAAAGCTAAAGGAACCTAGTTTCTTTGATACCTGGTTAACTAGGATTCTTATTAATACTTCTTTGGATTGTATTAATAAGAATAGTAGAGTTATAACTCTAAATGAAAATGTAAGTTCTACTATAGGAATAATTACAAAAGACGATGATCAGATAATTGATCTTAAGGTGGCAGTTGATAAATTAAATGGAGAATATAAAACGATTGTGATTTTAAAGTATTTTCAGGACATGACTTTGGTGGAGATAGCTAAGATACTTCAGTGTCCTCTTGGAACTGTTAAAACAAGACTTCATAAAGCACTTGGAGAACTTAGGTTAGATTTAAAGGAGGAACTAATATGAATAAGGATAATATGAATGAGCTAAAAAAAGAATATGACAATATAGAAGTTCCACCAGAGCTGGATTTTGCTATCGAAAAAGGTATAAAAAAAGGAAAGGCTTATAAAAGAAAAAAGCTGATTAAGCCATTTATGGCGATAGCAGCGTGTTTAATTTTAGTAGTCGGAATTGCAGCAAGTGGAAAATTTTTCAACACAAATGATACATCTCTTATTGCAATGAATTCTAGCAAAACACTACCCGTTGTGGCATCATCAAAAAACCTACAGAAATTACTGAAAAGTTATATTGGTCAAAATAATGAAATAAAATATAATACAGCTACAAAAAATAGCGCACCGATGCCTGCGGCAACTGCAGCAGCACCAGAGAGTGCACAAGCTGGGGGAAATAGTTCAAATAGTGGTAGCCAAATGGGAGATGCAGTAAGTGAACAAAGCAAAACAGCTGATGCCACTTTAGACCATTCAACAACTAATCTTCAGGTTCAAGGGGTCGAAGAAGAAGATTTAGTTAAAACCGATGGAAAATATATTTTCAAGGTAAATGCTCAAAAAATTATAAATGTTATAAAAGTAGATTCAAGTTCTAAGATGGAGTCATTAAACAACATCACTTTTGAAGAAAATTATAGTATAAATGGGATTTTTCTAAGAAATAATATACTGGTAGTTGTTGGAAATACTTATCAAAGTGTAGATCCTAATAGTGGTGGCAAAAATTCCTATATGATACCATCAAATGAGGTTACAAAGGTTATAAGTTTTGATATATCGGATAAAAAAAATATCAAGAAAGTTAGAGATATTGAAATAGATGGGGTTTACAATTCATCTAGAATGATTGGCTCAAGAGTATATGTTATTGCTAACAAGTACCTAAATAATATAGGTAATATCAAAAAAGATGTAAAAGCTGGAGAGGTTTATTATAGTGATAGTGCAGTTGGAAAGAATAAGGTAACTATTGATTATAAAACAATAAATTATTTGCCGGATGCAATTGAGCCAAACTATATAATGGTTGCAGCTTATAATGTTGATGATAATAAGGAAAAAGTTAATATGAGTACAATTCTTGGCTCAGGAAATAGTATATATTCTTCAGATAAGAATTTATATATAGCAGGTAACAAGTCAATTCAGGATGGAAAAAATAATGGAATTACAAATACTACACTTTATAAATTTGCTTATGAAAATTTAGGAGTAAAATTTGTGGCAAGGGGTGAAGTGCCAGGCAATATTATCAATCAGTTTTCTATGGATGAGAAAAATGATTTCTTTAGAATTGCAACAACCGTTTATAATTATTCAGTAGTAGCTACAAAGGCTCCTCAAAATTCTACTTCGCCTGGCAAGGGGACAACCACAAGTGTAGCGCCGAGTAACGGCGTAACATCAGCTGATCAAAAGACGAGTAACCAATCACAAAACCAAATTACTAATAATCTTTATGTACTTGATAAAAATATGAAAACAGTAGGAAAGATAGAAGGCCTTGCCAAGGGTGAACAAATTTATTCGGTTAGATTTATGGGTGATCGGGCTTATATAGTAACGTTTATGCTAACTGATCCTCTTTTTGTTATAGATTTAAAGAATCCAACAAGTCCAAAGGTCTTGGGCGAACTAAAGGTGCCAGGATTTAGTAATTATCTACAGCCTTATGATGATACACACTTGATAGGATTTGGAATGGAGTCTACAGTGGTTAATGAGAGTGGCGTAGATAGAGCAAAAACTCAAGGTTTAAAAATTGCAATCTACGATGTGAGTGATGTATCCAAACCAATACAGCAGTTTATGACAACAATTGGGGGGAGTGGTACTTATTCAGAGGTATTAAACAACCATAAGGCTTTACTTTTCTCAAAAGAAAAAAAACTGCTAGCATTACCTGTTACTGAAAATAATTATGATAACAATACAAATAATTCTTTGCAAAGTTATCAAGGAGCTTATATTTATAGTATTGATTTAATAAATGGTATAAAGCTCAAAGGAAAAATTTCACATATGGATCAAGTTGATAACTCAAACCAAAACAATTCAACAACTAATAGTAATACATCTAGCAAAAGCATAGATGGTACCGGTAAGTCTATAACACCTATAGACAATAATGGAGAGTATTTAATTGACAGAATTTTGTATATAAAAGATACTTTATATACATTATCAAATGGATTAATAAAAGCCAATGACATAAACACCTTAAAGGAAAAATCAAAGTTAAAATTAAAGACAGTTGATTTATCGAAAATTTATCCTACAAATGGAATGAGAGAGATAACTCCGATGCCAGCTCAACAAAATAAATAATAAAACGAAAAGGTTTTTCGCAAAATAGCGGAAAGCCTTTTTGGTCTTTTGTATTCCATTAATACTTTGCATGTATATATTAATAGTGATAAACAAAAAAGAATACAGGGGGTATTATTATGAGTGGTATTTCTAAATGGGTTTTAAAATGGGCTAAGACTATAATTTTAATTAGTTGTTTAGTTGTAATTTTATTTGAGTTATTTATTTCAGGAGATTATTCTATTACTATTATTAATAAAAAAACTAAAACAAACTATAAAATAATAACCCAACACTCAGATTTTAAAAATATTCTTGATAGAGATAAAGATAAATTACGATTATATGGAGTATATATAGCTGAAATCAAAAATTTAACTTCAGAAAAAGAACAGGTCAATTAATATTGGGTAGGCTTGTATAGGAATATATATTGTTGGTTACAAGTCTACACTAATTAGTATTTGCTATGTGATTTCTTTGAAGATGATACTAAAAGTAAAAAAATAAAATAAAAAACATGTATTTAAATAACTTTACTGAAATATATAAATATAGGACATACTATAAATATATGGAAGGTGATTTTATTATGAAATATTGTAATAAGCATAGAATGACTGTTGAAAAAATTAGTTTATTTGTTTGTTTCTTAGTTTTGACTTTTAGTTTAATAGGGTGTTCATCTAAATCGAGTTCAGTAGTACAAACACCAACAAGACAAATATCTGTTCCAACGGTAGCTACACATTTAGCAGAAGCTGATAAGCTTAAGCCGGAATTAATTAAAATTTCTGAACTGGAGATTAAACCTAATTATACAGAGAATATTACAGAGGTTACGGGTACTGCAACTAATAATAATAAAACAATGTGTAATTTTGGTTTTGAAGTAATTTATTTAAATAAAGATGGAACAACTTTTATAACTCAATTTATCCAAGTTATTGGTATTAAATCAGGTGAAACTAAATATTTTAGTGATAAGCTTATGGATATTGATATAAGTAAAACCACACATAAAATTCAGTTTGGAGAGTTTTTTACGTATACAAAATAAGTTATATAAGCGATTTACAAATAGAGCAGGTAAAAAGAGTCGAAGATTACCCACTTTTTAATTAATATATTTTATTAATTGATTTACAATAGTATTATTTACAATTGATATATATAAAACGACCTAAATATCACATATGTTAATAGAATATGCTAATAGTTTAGATAAAAATAGCATATTTTAGCGGAATAAGTATATTGTAACAAATAACATATTGTGGTAACATATTACAAGTAATGACAATATATAAGCTTTATATAAATATTATTTTTAAAAAAAATATTATTATATATTTATTGTAATAACCAATTTTCAATTGTAATTAAGTAAAACTTTATTTGTGAAGTGGGGGTAATTATTATGGGTAAAAGCAAAAATAAAAGTAGACAAGTTATGCCATGGGGGTATGTCTTAATTGCTTTTTTATCATTTATTATAATAGTATTTAGTATTTATAGTGTAAATAAAATAAGTGGGGAAATTGATTATATAACCCAGAAAATAGTCCCAGCAAAAATGAATTCTATGAAAATTTTAACAGCATTAATAAATGAACAAACTGATGTCAGAGATTATATTATTTCAGGAGACAAAATTTCCTTAGATCCCTATTATTTAAGTGATAAGAAGTTAGAAGGATTCTCCAAGCATATTAATGATTTAGAAGGGTTAGGAATAGATGCATACACCGCCAATCAACTTAATCAGCAAATTAAAACAATTCAAATTTATTTTAACGAGCAAATAAAATTAGTAGACGATGGAAATTTACAAAAGGCAAAATTGAATTTAAGTCGAGGCAAGATTTTAGTTGATGAATTTAGAGCGACTGATACTATGCTAATAGATAAGATTGATTTACAGATAAATCGCTCAAGTGAAGATACTGCAAATACCCGTATAATACATAAATATCTATTGATTTTTCTAGGTATACTGCTTATAGTAGGTAATTTTATATTTATTAAACATATTTTGAATGATATAAATGAAGAGGTCAATAAAAAGAATCAGTTAAACGGGGAATTACAAAAATTAATTGTTTCACAAGAAGAGTTTATTATGAATATTTCACATGAACTTAAAACACCATTAAATGTAGTTTTCTCAGCTGTACAATTATTTGAAATGTATTGCCATAATGGCTCATTTGATGAGAAACGTGAAGCAATTATTACAAATATTGATTCAATGAAACTAAATACCTATAGGTTAGAAAAACTTATAAATAACATTGTTGATTCATCGAAAGTTAAAGCTGGATGTTTTCAACTTAATTTAACAAATAACAATATAGTGGTGGTTATAGAAGATATAATTATAGCTGCAGCTAATTTTGTTGATTGTAAAGGCTTAAATATTATTTTTGATACTAATATAGAAGAAAAAATAATTGCTTGTGATGTGGAAAATATTGAACGTGTAATGTTAAATCTTATATCTAATGCAATTAAATTTTCAGAAAAAGGTAAAGAAATATTTGTTCAAATTAAAGATAAAAATGAATTTATTCAAATATCAGTTAAAGATAATGGAATAGGAATGGATGCTAGTCACATGGATGTTATTTTTGATAGATTTAAACAGGTAAATAGATCTTTATCAAGAAACGCTGAAGGAACAGGGATTGGTCTAAATTTAACTAAATCTATTGTTGAACTACATAAAGGTAAAATATTTGTTGAAAGTGAACTTGGCATAGGTAGCAAATTCACTTTTACACTTCCGTCTATAGTAGTAATTGAGGGAAATGTGGCACATAATAATACTTTTGAAAATAAAAATGAACTTATTCAATTAGAATTTTCAGATATATATTAGTAATAATATAAAATGACATATGTTTTTTAAAGTAGATTATTTAACTTTCTTGTTTGGTATAGGTATATTTGCTTTATTATGATTTTTTCAGCTTGAGACTCAGTTATAGTACCATCATCTAAAAGGGACGCTATAGATTTTATATTATTATGTTTGTTGTAATTATTATATGTTTTATTTTCTTGATCTATTATAGTTCTTTTTAGAATTTGTTTCTTATAATTTAATTGTTTTGAAGCTGTTGTTTTATTTATGACAGCTTTAATTTTATTTGCTTGATCTCCAGTTATAGTTTTAGCAGTTACGGGGTTTTCAAAAATTGTTTCTATATTCTGATCTATTTTAGTGCTTATTTTTTTATACTTACTTGTTAAAGGTGTCGTGCTATCAATAGTCAATGATTTAGTAGTTGTTGCAAAAGTTGTGCTTGCGGATGATAAATAAATGCCTCCTGTTAATAACCCTGCTAGTATTTTGATTTTTATAGATTTATTCTTCATTTTAATCTCTCCTTATTAAACCATTTAAATCATTTTTATTGTTGAATTGTTTTTATACTTGAATTGTAGCAATAGATAATGTCAAAGAAGTGTCAATATAATGTTTATTTTGTGTAGTTTTATATTTTTATGATAGTGGTAATGCTAGGAGTGGTAGTAGATGTAATATGTAATGATAACCTAGCCATTGGAATATGGAGCAGTTTATCTTTTTTATATTAATAACACTTGTCCATGCGTATCCGAATGCGAAATATTGAGTTATTTAGATATATATGTAGAAATATAAAGATAATCCAGTTAGAGTACTTATAAGCTAAAATCATGTTATTATTTATATGGTAGAATACTCCTTGTCGTCACGAACTAGTGGCTTGACAAGTTAAATGTTAATTACAATTTAATAAGTTTTTAAATAAGATTTATTTTGAAGAAGTAGTTGACAAAACAAGAAATACCTAGTAATATAGTAGAAGTCGTCACTTGATGACAAAACAAATTGGTCTTTGAAAATTAAACAGAGAAATAGGTAAAGAAATGAAATAATATTTTATTTTAACCAGTTAATTACTTTAGAAAAAGTAATATTTTAGTCGTAAGACTAAAAAGTATGTAATGAGCTTGCTAACCAGCTTTACAGTTGGCGCAGATTAATCATT
>Ga0209123_1000176_pt1 | contig 97415 bp, 78 predicted proteins | sample BarGraIncu00431A_FD_184500 | JGI IMG/M metagenome (GOLD analysis project Ga0209123, IMG submission 184500) | Arctic peat soil microbial communities from Barrow, Alaska, USA - Barrow Graham LP Incubations 004-31A (SPAdes) (version 2) | ecosystem: Environmental > Terrestrial > Soil > Wetlands >... | reverse complement strand
CAATTTATACACTTAGTCAGTTGCTCTGCATTTGCTTTAACAGATTCGGGTGGAATACAGGAAGAAACAACCTTTATGAATATCCCATGCTTAACAGTCAGACCCAATACCGAACGCCCGGTAACGGTGTGGGAGGGAAGTAACAAGTTGATTAAAATGGAGGAGATTATTCCCGAAGTGCAACTTATTGTTGATGGAAAAGGCAAAAAGGGAACTAAACCAACGTTCTGGGATGGAAGCACAGCACAAAGAATTATTAAAATGATCGAAGAATTGTAAGAAGTAGGAACGATAAGCGTATATAAAGGCTCTTAATTCAAGATTTCAAAATACATATTATGTAATCATCAGTTTTATTCTCAGGATTTATGCCAAAAGATTTTAGTTTATCAACATATCGCCAGTTGTTACTTACGCTCTTAGAAGCGGGTTATAGTATTTTTACTTTCGAGGATTGGTGTGATGGTAAAGCCAGTGGACGCTATGTTATTTTGCGTCATGATGTTGATTTGAAAGCAGCTAATTCACTCGTTTTTGCTCAAATAGAGGCCGAAATGGGGATTAGGTCTTCTTATTATTTTCGCATAGTTCCTCAAAGCAATATACCTGACATAATTAAAAAAATTGCTGAACTGGGGCATGAAATAGGTTACCATTACGAAGATTTATCCTTGTTTAAAGGAGATAAAGAAAAGGCAATACAGCACTTTGAGCAGCAACTAAGCTATTTCCGTGAATTTTACCCTGTGCGTACTGTTTGTATGCACGGAAGCCCTGCCTCCAAATGGGATAATCGTGATCTTTGGAAAACTTATAACTATCGTGATTTTGGAATTGTTGGTGAACCCTATTTTGATTTGCTGAATAATGAATCTGCTGTTTTTGAGAATATTGTATATTTTACGGATACTGCGCAGATGTGGGATGGCGATAAGTATAATGTCAGAGATAAATTTCTGTCAATAAAAAAACAGAGTCAACAGTTATCTATTCCTAATCCGGAGTTAGTTGAAAATACTCATATTAAAGTTAATTTAAAGACTCATACCACGTTTGATGTTATTAATTGGATAAAAATAGTGAAAAATCAAAATGTGTTAATGATAACCACGCATCCTCAAAGGTGGACTGATAATTCGGTGGAGTGGTTTATTGAATATATAAAACAAAAGATAAAAAATAGAATCAAAACATTTATTGTCCGGAGTAAAACGGATTATTGAGCATTTCTTGGAATAATAATAAAAAAAATGTGTAAAATAACTTTTTTGAAATAAATATACTGAATTTAGAATTGGGATATTTACTCTACTTGCATATATTTATATTATATTTGCTCAAAACTTATTTCTGGTAATGAAAGTATTCTACAAACCGTCCTATTTTTATTTGATTATTGACTTTCTAATACTAATTTTGAGTTTATATGTAGTGTTAGACTGGTTTCCACTCACTACTAATTCCCCATTTACAAAGTATTCAGAACCTTCATTTTGGTTTATCAGCTTTTGGTTGATATTTTCCTATCTTATTAAAAGATACAGACCCCTGAAAAGGCAGCAATATTTTGCTTCCACCTTAAAATTGTTTTATGTGTCATCGATTAACTTTGTGTTATTCATGGTGCTGATTCACTATTTCTTTAAACTATATTCAGGTTTTGTACTACTTACTACTACTGCCGGCATTTTCCTGGTTAATTCCATATTCATTTCATTGTATTTTGCTTATCGGTTAGCAGTTGAATATAATGAAATTTCATTAAAACCGGCAGAAGAACGAATTAATGCCATTGTAAAACCGGCTAGTCCACTTGACGCGGATAGCTACAAGGAATTAAAATCTACAATTACTAAACATTCAACTGAATGTGTATTCAAATTTCTGGAACTGAATTGCAATTTAGAGAGTGGAAATACCATGGTTTTTATTGAAAATGACGTTGATAATTTAAAAATGGTGCCTAATTATCATTATTCGACTATCATTCAGCTTGAAAGACTGAATAATATGCGAAAAATAAGTAAGAAATTCACCGTCATTAATGAAAAGTTACCTGACAACGGACTTTTTATCTGCTGCTATGAATCAAAAAGTACCCGTAAAAAACGTATTCTAAGTAAGAGAATTAAAGGCGTCAACTATTTCTTTTATTTTTTCGATTTCCTGTTTAAGCGGGTAATGCCAAAAATATTCATCACAAAAAGCCTTTACTATTTTTTGACTGGAGGGAATAACCGTATTTTTTCGAAAGCCGAAGTTTTGGGAAGGTTATATTGTTCCGGGTTTAGAGTTGTGACTGATAGAAAGGTTGGGCAATTGAATTTTGTGATTGCACAGCGCATTAAAGAGCCGGAAACAATTCAAAAACGAATTTACGGACCATTAATTCGTTTACGTCGCTTTGGTAAAAATAGGGAATTGATACAGGTTTATAAATTTCGTACCATGCATCCGTTTTCCGAGTATTTGCAAAGTTATATTTATGAAAAAAACAAATTGAATTTAGAAGGTAAGTTCTATAAAGATTTCAGAATAACAACCATAGGTAGAATAATAAGGAAGTATTGGATAGATGAACTTCCTATGTTTTTCAATTTATTAAATGGTGATATGAAGTTAGTGGGAGTAAGGCCTTTGAGTACTCAATATTTTAATTTATATAGCAAGGAATTACAAGAAAAACGCACGAAGTTTAAACCCGGTTTGTTACCACCCTTTTATGCAGATTTACCTCAGACACTGGACGAAATTCAGGAATCGGAAATGAATTATTTGATTGCCTGTGAAACTAAGGGCGTTTTTAAAACTGATGTAAAGTATTTCTTTCTGATAATGAAGAATATTCTGATTCGAAATGCACATAGTAGTTGAAATTACCTCGAATTAAATCTGCGTGGTAATTTGCTAATGAAATTGTCATGTCTTGATAATTTACAGAAAAAAATTCATCGTATTATTCTAACCAATATTAAATTGTAAAACCAGTATGTATGGAAGAAGATAAAATCACAGGGTTACCCGAAAACGCATCCCGCGAATTAAAAGAAGGCGAAGAATATAAGCCATTGTTATCGCCGGACAAAGAGTTTCCCGAAGTCAATGTCCGTTCTGTTTCATGGGGATTGTTTATGGCCGTTCTTTTCTCGGCAGCTGCGGCTTATCTGGGATTGAAAGTAGGGCAGGTGTTCGAAGCTGCAATTCCTATCGCCATCATAGCTGTTGGCCTTTCAACGGCCGGGAAACGAAAGAATGCCTTGGGCGAGAATGTGATTATTCAATCTATCGGTGCCAGCTCGGGAGTAGTTGTAGCCGGAGCTATATTCACTTTGCCGGCATTGTATATTTTACAGGCGAAATATCCGGAAATTACAGTCAGTTTTTTGCAGGTTTTTCTGAGTTCATTGCTGGGTGGCGTTCTTGGAATTTTGTTTCTTATTCCTTTTCGTAAATTTTTTGTGTCGGATATGCACGGCAAATATCCTTTTCCGGAAGCTACTGCCACTACTCAGGTATTAGTGTCAGGTGAGAAAGGCGGCGATCAGGCCAAACCACTTATTCTTGCCGGGATTATCGGAGGTTTGTTCGACTTTGTGATTGCTACATTCGGAACCTGGGCCGAAACGTTTACTTCCCGTGTAATTCCTTATGGAACTGCCCTTGCCGATAAAGCCAAAGTTGTATTTAAAGTCAATGTAGGTGCTGCGGTTCTTGGTTTGGGCTACATTGTTGGACTCAAATACGCTGTTATTATTTGTGCAGGGTCAGTACTTATCTGGTTTGGAATTGTACCTGTTCTACCGCTATTAAGTGATAATATTATACATTTACTGAATCCGGGCTTTACAGGCACAGTGTCAAGTCTGACTCCCGAAGTGATTTTCACTACTTTTGCCCGTCATATTGGAATAGGTGGAATAGCCATGGCTGGTATAATTGGTATTATAAAATCCAGTAGCATCATTAAAAGTGCAATTGGGTTAGCCTCTAAAGAATTTAAAGGAAAAGGGCATGCGGTAAGTGCCGACGTGAAACGTACTCAGCGTGATATTTCAATGAAAATAATTGTTATTGGAGTTATTCTGGCACTTATTGCAACTTTCATATTCTTTTATTTCGGAGTTGTTCACAATTTGTTTCATGCTGTCATTGGAATATTGGTAGTGGCAATAATTGCTTTCTTATTCACCACTGTTGCGGCTAACGCCATTGCCATTGTTGGTACAAATCCTGTTTCGGGAATGACCCTGATGACCTTAATACTGGCTTCTGTAATCATGGTAGCGGTAGGTTTGAATGGCACTACCGGTATGGTGGCTGCATTAATAATAGGTGGAGTGGTTTGTACTGCCTTATCGATGGCCGGTGGTTTTATTACAGATTTAAAAATTGGTTATTGGGTTGGTACTACTCCGGCAAAGCAAGAAACCTGGAAGTTTCTGGGAACGCTGGTTTCTGCAGCAACGGTAGGCGGTGTTATTATGATATTGAATAAAACCTATGGGTTTACGGGCGATGGTGCGTTGGTTGCACCTCAGGCAAATGCTATGGCAGCTGTTATTGAACCTTTAATGTCCGGCGTGGGCGCTCCCTGGTATTTATATGCCGTTGGTGCTATCATTTCATTAATCCTTACTTATTTCAGAATTCCGGCATTAGCTTTTGCGCTTGGTATGTTTATTCCGCTCGAACTAAATACGCCGCTTGTTGTAGGTGGTGCTATCAGTTGGTATGTTTCTACACGGAGCAAGGATAAAGCGCTTAATACGGCTCGTCAGGAAAAAGGAACTTTGCTGGCTTCCGGTTTTATTGCAGGAGGTGCATTAATGGGAGTAGTGAGTGCAGCGTTGCGTTTTGGCGGAATCAATTTAATGAATACCCAGTGGGTTGAAAGTAATGGAGCCGAATGGTTAGCGTTGGTTATGTACGGAGCCTTGATTGGTTATTTGGTGTGGGACTCCATGCGTGCAAAAATCGAAAAGTAGTCTCAATACACTATCACATATACAACACAGGCTGATTTGAACACTCAAATCAGCCTGTGTTGTTTTTGCTCTCGTTCGGTATAGTCTGGAGACTACGCCGAACATTTATACGCTACGCTAAACAGAGACGAATAGAGGATGCTTTTGTTTCGTCAAATGTTTGTTTAATCAATTTTTTATTTAGCGGTAAATTTTTTATTTGCCTCATACCTTGGTAAATTAATTCTCATTTTTTCTGCCATGTCCATCACATCTTTTGCATACGAATTTGTTTCTTCCTGGTTTGAATGTCCAGTAAGAATCTGTTTTAATGGAGGTAAAAATTTGACTACTAATTTCATTGCAAAACTCATGAGACAAGGCGGTAAGGTAACCATTTTAAGGTCGGGGCTTTTTTTAATATCAACATTTCGGGCTTTGAGCAATGGTAACAATTCTTTTCCATTTGCTTTTACATTTTTCCAATGTTTTGTTGTTTGAAATGCCTCAAGCATGTTAGAACCTGCTTTCATGGTTTCTATATGGATTGCGGCATTCATTACAAAGTGACCAAAAAGCCAGGAACGAAAATCCTTAGTTATATTGCTTTTGATACCTGCCGATTTAAACAAGTTCATTACAACAACAGCTCTTTCCGAAAGTCCGGTACCAAAAGTACCCAGTGTGATACTTCCCAAAATAGTGCCATTCAAAACACCTTTGTTATCAAAACCTCCACCAGCTTGTGGAAACCCCCATACCAATTGGTCAGCAGGTAAGTTTGCTGTTTGCTCTAATGGCTCTTCCCAAAAATTATTGAAAATCAAAATCGTTGCTTTACCAATTTTATCGGTCAGGAACTCTGCGACCTTTGTAAAATGATAATGTTGCACACTTACAATTATTAAATCGTAATCGTGATTTAAATTAAAATCTTCAATCATTTTAATAGACCAAACCTCTTGAATTAAATTTCCCCGGATGCTTTTTCTGGCATCATAAACGTTTAAAGATACGGTTGAACCGTATGCAGCTTTCCGGCCTGGTCGAACATAAAACTCTACGGTATGTCTGGCCTTTTCTAAAGCCCAGCCATATTGTGTTGAAATAACGCCTCTTCCAAACATTAATATCTTCATTCTCCTTTTGTTGTATTTTTTTAATATGTTTAATTTGATAATATATTATTAAAGACGAACGAGCTTCAATAATACTTTAAATAAATTATTTATTTTCAATTAGAGCTAATTTATTTCTACCATATGCCACCCCCTCGTTCGGCGTAGTCTCCAGACTACGCAGGTTAGAAACAAGGCTAGCCTTGTAAATCTAATTCAATTTCTTTTCTTTTTAATATGGAAAGCGAAGCTTTCCTTTTAGCACGACGTAATCTGGAGACTACGCCGAACATTTATAAGCTACGCTGAACAGGAGCTTGTTTGATGTCTTTAAGCCTTTTGATTTTCTTATAAAGCCAAACAGGAGTCCAAACTAATCCAACAAACATTGAGGCATATAACTTTATAATAAAATAAATCAACCATCCAATTAAAGGAAGAAACAAAAATATTCGAGGAGTTAATTTGTTTAATGTTTTCCACCCAATGATTGTCCCAATTGAATAATAGTAATTAACAACAAGGACTAACAGGTATAATCCCAAAACTTTAGGTTCACTCGTCAATTCAGTTTTTGATTTTAAAATATAATGTAAATAAACAGATCTATACACATAAGTAATTAAGACTCCTCCAAGAAATACCTGAATGAAATCTTTACGAATGCTCTTGATTTCATTTGATCCTCTACTTGAATTACATTGTTTACAAATTGGTTTTGTGTGGTTTGAGGTGCAACTTATACATAACCCCTTGCCGCAATCTATACATGTTGCTACACTGGGGGTTTCAGGATGATAAAAACAATTCATTTTATTCTCTGATTTTATTTTAGTTTATTTTTTTGATAAATATCTGTGTTTTTTTGTATTTACTCTCCCTCCGCTAGCGTAGGTCTGCGACCTGTGCTTCTTTGTGTTTTGTTTGTCACGGGTCACAGACCCGCGCCAGAAAGAGGGAATTTCTATTTCAACAGTTCTCTTTTCAAGAGCCAATGATAAACATTTTGTTGTCCTCCCATCGACGGAATAGTAACTACATAAGCCTGAACAAATTCCCAACCCAATGTCCCCATATAATTAAGAGCATCAACCATTGAATTAAATTTTACTGATTTCCCATTTTCATCTTTAAGTCTCCTGTCTTGATTCCAGAAACTAACTTCTTGACCATAGTCAATATCAATTTTGACTTTAGTACTAAATAAACTTCCGGTACCTAGAATTTCGCAATAAACGTACTTTTTAGTGACAGAAATAGAGTCAACTTTAATATTGTCTTTTGATACTTGAGAAAAACTCATTTGTGAAAACATGAAGAAAAACAGTGCGAAAATAATTTGTTTCATAAAAATAGATTTTAATTGTTTATAAATTGATGAGAGAATGTAATCTTAGATTGCTACCCCTCTTGTTCCAAGTTTGTACTCAGCTGGATAGTTCAAGTTTAACGAAGTGTAACTTGGACCTGCCTGCCGCAGGCAAGCTGTAAACCAATGCAGTTTTCAACTGATTAAATGCATAGTTGTAAACTTTTCGAGTTTTCAGCACAAGTCCCCGCTTCGCTCAGACTTGCGCTAGACAACGACTGCAACTGTTCAGACTGGGACGAATAGAGGCTGTTTTTTTATATATGTATTTTCAATATAGGTGTTATGTGTAACTTTTTTAAGTCGAACATCATTTTATGAAGGTCTTTCAATTTAGAGTTACAATTATCTTTATATTTTAAAATCGGTTGTCCATATACGATTCCATCCTCTTTTCCATAAAAGGTATAAATCAAAACAATAGCTCCAAAATCAACCTTTTCAATGACTCTTTCGAGTATATCTTCAAGGATTTTTATGTCTAGAAAATCTTTCTCTCCATGTGAGTTATATACAGTTCGTGTAACTTCAATATGTAAAGCAGTGTCCAGATTCGCATAACTCTGTTTAACTCCTTGTTTTTGTTTTTTTTCTATGGCTTCTTCAATAGATTCTATAAAAAATCCTTTTTTATCTGTTTGTCTTGTCCCACATTCAATAAATACAGAGCTATTGTCAATATTAAATTTGAAGTCTGGATTTAATTTTGGTTTTGAAAATGGAATGCATTTATCGATTAGACTAGCATAAGTGAAAATCTCAAATCTCTCACCAACTAAATTCTCTCCATCCTTTGATAGTTTGTCCAAATAGTCATTAAAATCCTTTCGATTATATTCTTTTATCTTTTCAAATTGACAAAGAAAATAGTGAAAATATAAAAGACAGTCTCTGTACTGGTTTGAATTTTTCTGTTCAAATATCCTTGAGAATTCTCGTGATAAAAAATGTGCATCATTTTGAGACTTGTCAATGTCAATTCCTGTTTTTTCAAGAATCAATTCTTTCAGTTTAAACCTATGTTCAATACTCGGTATCAAGTCCATATTTGTTTTTTTTTAAATAGCCCCTAACACATATATATGTGCAATTGAATTGCGCACATTCCTCAATTTGGTAGTATCTGCGAAATAGAGTTGCGCATATTTCCACTTTAGGGGCAGTGTATGTATTCCGGTGATATATAAAAAAACTTTCCCAATCTGCCGTACTGACTGATTGGGAAAGTTCAGGTTTTTATGCTTTAGCTTCCAGGGTTGTTGTGTCGGTTTTCTTGGCGGCGTGTTTGTAGATAACCGTGGCTGCGGCTTTGTATTTGTTGTAAAACTCGGGTGCTTTGCGTTGGAATTGTATAATCAGGCGGTCGAGAGTATTTTTCTTAATGTCTGCAGCTTGACCAAAAAGCTCGGTAATGCGGCGGGTGATGTCCGTTTGGTCGATACCCGCTGTTTGACGCGTGTTGCTGTAGCCTTTCAGCTCGGTAAACACCTCTTCGAACCGGGCAATTTCATCAGAAGTGATTCCTTCGTTGGCCAGGTCGCCGGACGGAATTTTGTGCGCTTCGTTGAGCGTGGTGCCACATGCATTGATAATTTCTTTCTTGTCGAAATGTTCCACCTTCGTCGGTGTAAAGTCAACCAGTGCTTGCAGGCTTTTGTTACCTTGCTGTCCGGCGTAGGAGTGAATAGCTCCCGAAAATTCAAGCAGATAATCGGTGGCTTCTTGCTGCACATCGTTCTTGTCTTCGGTAATCCCTTTCAGATCCTGACTTTGAATCACGGCCAGATCGTCGATTTCCTGATTGATAATCTTCACTTTTTCAATTCCTTTTACGAAGGTTGGAATAATAGCCACTGCGGTTGCATTGTTTTCAGCTTCAATCACAATCTGCTTGTTAGAGCTGAGTCTTGCTTTTTGATAATTGTTCATTTTAGATAGTTTTAAAAATAGGTGAATGAGTTATTTCTGTAAAAAAACGGAGTAAAAGTAGAAATAATAATTTAATTAAACAAATATAATTGTGTATAATTGTAACAAAAATAAATATATTTAATTCGTTTGATTACCAGGCCTTTTGTGGAGCAGGTTTTATAAATCAAAAGTCATAATACTTCGAATCCTGAAAGCTTGCCTGCGGCAGGCAGGGATTCAATGTGATTAACCACAGGTAAAACCCGTGGTAATAATGTGTAAATTGTCATTGTTGAACCCTTTCAGGTGGGTGAATGAAATCTGATTTGAATAGACATATTTTTTGTCCCTTTCTTCAGCTTCGGTGCTACGCACCTTTGTTTGCGGTCTTTAATTTTTCTACAAATAGTACGGTGCTACGCACCTTATAGCAACGTAGTTGCGAACCATTTGTAGAATTAAAATAAAATGGATAATTGTAAGGTGCGTAGCACCGAACCTGAGAGAAGAAAGGATTTTATTTACACCCTTATTCTCTTATTGATTGGTTTCGCTGTCGTGAAGTTGGCTTATACTACCGTAAAGTTGGTTTCGCGGTCGTGAAGTTGTCTTATACTATCGTAAAGTTGGTTTCGCGGTCGTGAAGTTGGCTTATACTATCGTAAAGTTGGTTTCGCTATCGTGAAGTTGACTTATACTATCGTAAAGTTGGTTTTGCTATCGTAAAGTTGTCTTATACTATCGTAAAGTTGGTTTCGCTATCGTAAAGTTGTCTTATACTATCGTAAAGTTGGTTTCGCTATCGTAAAGTTGACTTATACTATCGTAAAGTTGGTTTCGCGGTCGTGAAGTTGTCTTATACTATCGTAAAGTTGGTTTCGCGGTCGTGAAGTTGACTTATACTATCGTAAAGTTGGTTTCGCTATCGTGAAGTTGGCTTATACTATCGTAAAGTTGATTCCTATGTTGTAAATTGGTAATGGATAATGAAAAAGGCTGACCCGGGTAATTCAGATCAGCCTTTATACTAATTATGTATTATAAATTATGCATTATAAATTATGCATTATGCATTTATTTGTATCCGTCTTCGTGAACACTGCTTACCGAACGTCCGGAAGGATCATTCAGATTTTTGAATGCCTCATCCCATTCCATGGCTATAGGAGTACTACAAGCAACTGAAGGAACCGAAGGCACACACATTGAAGCCGCATCAGAAGGGAAGAAATCGGTAAAAATAGTACGATAATAATACTCTTCTTTATTCATCGGCGGATTAATAGGATAAGTTTCATTTACCTTAGCCATTTGTTCGTCGGTAACAGATTCTGTAGTCATTGCACGCAATGTATCAATCCAGTTATAGCCTACACCATCAGAAAATTGTTCCTTTTGACGCCATGCCACACTTTCCGGTAAATAATTTTCAAATGCTTTACGCAAAATCCATTTTTCCATTTTACCATTCATTCCGCACATTTTGTCTTTTGGATTCAGGCGCATGGCCACATCCATAAATTCTTTATCCAGGAACGGAACGCGTCCTTCAACTCCCCATGATGCCAACGATTTATTAGCACGCAAGCAGTCGTAAAGATGTAATTTGTCTAATTTACGAACAGTTTCTTTGTGGAATTCTTCGGCATTAGGTGCTTTGTGGAAATACAGGTAACCACCAAAAATTTCATCTGCACCTTCGCCTGAAAGTACCATTTTTACTCCCATCGATTTGATAACACGTGATAACAAATACATAGGGGTACTGGCACGAATTGTAGTAACATCATACGTTTCCACATGATAAATCACGTCACGCACAGCATCTAAACCTTCTTGTACCGTAAAATGTATTTCGTGGTGAATGGTACCAATATGATCGGCAACTTTGCGGGCTGCAATCAGGTCGGGCGAACCTTCAAGTCCAACTGCAAACGAGTGAAGTTGATTTCCCCAGGCTGCTTCTGAATTATTAGATTGCTTAGCGGCTATTTTTTTAGCCACAGCAGATATAATAGAAGAATCCAACCCTCCCGAGAGCAACACTCCATAAGGAACATCGGCCATCAGTTGGCGTTCAACGGCAGCTTCCAGTGCATCGTGCAATACATCAATATCAGAAACATTATCTTTTACGGCATCAAAATTTTCCCAGTCGCGTTTGTACCATTGGGTTACTTTTTTATCCGGACTGTAATAGTATTGACCAGGTAGAAATTCTTCAATCTTAGTGCAATATCCTTCCAACGCCTTTAACTCCGAAGCCACATAATAAGTGCCTTCTTTGTCCCAGCCCTGATACAAAGGAATAATTCCAATATGATCACGTCCAATCATGAAAATATCTTTTTCGATATCGTAAAGTGCGAAAGCGAAAATACCATTCAGGTCTTCCATGAAGGTAGGACCTTTTTCACGATAAAGTGCCAAAATGACTTCACAATCGGACTTTGTCAGGAATTCATATTTTCCTTCAAAGTGTTTGCGGATTTCCTGATGATTGTAAATTTCACCATTTACGGCCAACACTAATTTGCCATCTTTGCTGAATAGTGGTTGTTTTCCCGATTCCGGATCCACAATTGACAATCGTTCGTGCGCTAAAATAGCTTTATCGTCGGAATATACTCCCGACCAATCCGGCCCACGATGCCGTATTCTTTTCGACATTTTTAAAACCTGAGGCCGTAAAGCCTGAGCCTGCTGTTTAATGTCAAATGCACATACAATTCCACACATAATAATTTGCCTCTCTGTTATTCTTCTAGTTTCAGATGTAGAAGAAGATTGTTTTATAGTTTTATTTTAAAGTTTTATGAATATCTTCAGCTACTTTACGCCCTGAAGCAATCGCCCGAACTACCAGACTTGCTCCCATGGCAGCGTCACCTGCTGCAAAAACTTTGCCAACATTGCTTTTGCTTTCATTGTCAATGGCAACATTTCCTCTACCATCATAATCCACACCAAGCTCGTTAAGCAAACCTTCGTGAACCGGATGAATAAAGCCTAGTGCAAGAAAAACTAAATCTGCTTTGATAGTTTCTGTTTTTCCGGTAGGGCTCATGTTGAAGCGACCTGTTTCGTCTTTTGTCCATTCAACTTCTTCAACCAAAACTTCGGTCAATTTACCGTTTACACCAATAAATTGGTTGGTATTTAAACTCCATTTACGAGTACAACCTTCTCTGTGAGAACTGGATGTTTTCAAAATGGTTGGGTAATATGGCCATGGAGTATCCGGGTTTTTATCAGCTGGTGGCTGAGGTAGAATCTCAATCTGAGTAACCTTTACCGCTCCCTGACGAATAGATGTTCCTACACAGTCTGATCCTGTATCACCACCTCCAATTACAAGTACATGTTTATCTTTAGCCGAAATAATTGATTTTTCAGCAACAGGTTCACCCATGATAAGCTGATTTTGTTGGCTAAGGAAATCCATTGCAAAATAAATTCCTTTCAGATTACGTCCTTCCGGTTTGATATTACGTGGATGACCTGCACCAACAGCAATACAAACTGCATCGAAACTTTTCATAATTTCTTTGCCGGTAATGTCTTTTCCAACTTCTGTATTTGGTTTGAACTCAATGCCTTCTTCTAATAATAGGTTCAGACGGCGGTCGATAATATTTTTATTCAGCTTGAAGTTTGGAATACCGTAGCGTAACAAACCTCCTAAACCATTGTCTTTTTCGAAAATAGTAACATGATGACCTTTGCGGTTCAATTGTTGTGCTGCAGCAAGTCCTGCAGGTCCTGAACCAATCACTGCCACTTTTTTACCGGTGCGTGTTTTTGGCGGTTGTGCTTTTATCATGCCTTCGATAAATGCCACTTCAGTTACTGCCGCTTCATTTTCACGAATCGTTACAGGTGCTTCATGTAAGGCTAACACACATGATTTCTCACACGGTGCCGGACAAATACGGCCTGTGAAATCTGGAAAGTTATTTGTTTCATGTAAATTTTCAACCGCTTCTTTCCACTGACCTTTGTAAATAAGATCCTGCCATTCTGGCATTTTATTGCCAAGTGGGCAGCCCCAATGGCAAAACGGAATGCCACAATCCATACAGCGCGATGCCTGAAGTTTTCTGTCCTCACGGTTCAATGTCTGTTCTACTTCCCCGAAGTCGTAAATACGTTCGTTAACTGGACGATAACCAGCTTCCTTGCGGGGTATATTTATAAAAGCTCTTGGATTTCCCATAATGTTTTATTGTTGGAAATTTTCTCAAGCAAACTTGTCAAAAGTTTGTTTGAGAAAATCTAAAATAATTAATGATTAATAATCGCGTTCAACTTGAGCAATTTTTTTATTGATTGCTTCAATTTTTTCTTCTTGCAATACTTTTTTGTATTCAATCGGAACGATTTTTTTGAATTTATCTACATATTCTTTCCAATTGTCCAGAATATGTTTTGCACGCTGACTATTAGTATATTTATAGTGATTAGTAATCAATCCCTGTAATTCTTTGCTATCCATGCTGTCTTCGATAAGCGACAGTTCCACCATTTCCATGTTACAGAAAAAGTCAAAGTTACCTGTTTCATCTAAAACATAAGCAACACCACCACTCATACCGGCTGCAAAGTTACGCCCTGTTGGTCCAAGAACTACAGTTCGTCCACCTGTCATATATTCGCAGCAGTGATCACCCGCACCTTCTACAACAGCTATTGCTCCTGAATTACGTACACAGAAACGTTCACCTACAACACCATTAATGTAAACTTCGCCGGAAGTAGCACCGTATAAAATGGTATTACCTGCAATGATGTTCTCTTCAGGTTTGAATGTACTTTCTTTTGGTGCAACTACAACAATTTTACCACCCGAAAGTCCTTTTCCAACATAATCATTAGCTTCGCCTGTAAGTTGGAAAAATACTCCCTTACTTAAGAAAGCTCCAAAGCTTTGTCCTGCAGAACCGTCAAAAAATACTTTTATGGTATCATTAGGAAGCCCCGCCTGACCATAGCGTTTTGCAATTTCGCCCGAAAGCATTGCTCCAACTGTACGGTCAGTATTTTTAATTTTCGACTTAATCTCAATTGGCATACACAAATCGAGAGCCGGAAGTGTTTTCTTGATTAATTCACGATCTAAAACTGAATCTAATTTATGATCCTGATCTTTAACGTGACGAAGTGCGGCATCTGTTTTCTTGCCTGGAACAAACATGATTTTAGAAAGATCTACTTTTTTCAATTTAGAAGTTCCACCTACAACGTTTTTACGTTCCAGCAATTCTGCATGTCCAATAATCTCATCCATGCTGCGGAATCCCATTTCAGCTAAATGTTCGCGAACATCCTGAGCAATGAATTTAAAGAAGTTCACCAGATATTCGTGTTTGCCGGTAAAATGTTTACGCAACACTTCGTCCTGAGTGGCAACACCAACCGGACAAGTATTCAAGTGACATTTACGCATCATCACACATCCAAGTATAAGTAATGCACTTGTTGCAAAACCATATTCTTCAGCACCAAGTAAAGCTGCTATTATTATGTCGCGACCAGTTTTAAGCTGACCATCAGTTTGTAATCTGATTTGACCACGCAAATTGTTCAATACAAGTGTTTGCTGAGTCTCAGCCAACCCGATTTCCATTGGTAATCCGGCATGTTTGATTGAACTCGAAGGACTTGCACCTGTTCCACCTTCTGCACCACTAATCAAAATTAAATCAGCTTTTGCTTTGGCAACACCGGCGGCAATTGTTCCAACACCAGTTTCAGAAACAAGTTTCACGCTTATTGTTGCTGTTGGATTTATATTTTTTAAATCGTAGATAAGCTGCGCTAAATCTTCAATTGAATAAATATCATGGTGGGGTGGAGGTGAAATTAATGAAATTCCCGGAATTGAGTGACGGGTTTTTGCAATAATTTTATCTACTTTGTGTCCCGGTAATTGTCCACCTTCACCCGGTTTTGCTCCCTGGGCAATTTTAATCTGAATTTCGTCAGCATTCACCAAATATTCTGAAGTGACGCCAAAACGACCCGAAGCAACCTGCTTGATAGCACTACGTGTGCTCAAACCGTCTTCGCGTATTTTGTAACGTTCAGGATCTTCGCCACCTTCACCGGTATTGCTTCGTCCTCCCAAAATATTCATGGCTATTGCCATTGCTTCATGGGCTTCACGGCTGATTGAACCGTATGACATTGCGCCTGTTACAAAACGTTTTGTAATGTTTTCAATCGGCTCTACTTCGTTTATATCTATCGGATTGCGTTTGAAATCCATTAAGTCACGGATAAATATAGGAGTTGCCTTATCGTCAACAGCTTTTGTATATTCTTTAAATTTATCGTAACTGTTTGTTTTTGTTGCTATTTGAAGTTTAGCTATTGTTTCCGGATTCCATGCGTGTTTTTCACCATCAATGCGATAAGCATATTCTCCAAGATTTACCAACTGATTAGGGTCGCTACCTTCTACAGGAAAATAAGCCTCGAAATGTGGTTTAATTACTTCATTTGCCACATCTTCAATGTCGATACCTTCTATAGCCGAAGAAATTCCTTTGAAGTATCTATCCAAAAATACTGAAGATAAACCTACAGCTTCAAAAATGTGAGCACCACGATAACTACGCAATGTAGAATTACCCATTTTAGATAGTACTTTCAACAAACCTTTGTTTACAGCTTTGATATAATGTTTTTTAGCTGTTTCCATGTCCATTTGGATGTCACCCGATTTGATTTTGTCGCTTATTATAGCAAAAACCATATAAGGATTAATTGCATTGGCTCCAAATCCAAACAATAAGGCAAAATGCATAACTTCACGTGGTTCAGCAGTCTCAACCACGATATCAATTTGCATTCTCTTTCTTTTTTGAACTAAATAAAGGTGTACTGCCGATACTGCTAAAAGCGATGGTATTGGTGCATGAGTAGCATCAACTCCACGGTCACTCAGCACGATATAGTTTTTACCATCATCTACAGCTTTTTCAACTGAAAGGCAAAGTTCTTGTATCGCTTTTTCAAGTCCTTCTGCACCCGATTTAGGATCGAATAGCATAGGAAGTGAGATTGTTGAAAAACCTTTATATTGTAAATTACTTAGTATGTCGAATTGTGAGTTTGTAAGCACCGGGCTTTTTAGTTTTACCATCTTACAAATTTCCGGTGCAGCTTGCAATAAGTTTTGATGCACAGAACCAATATATCCGGTTAATGACATAACCAGTTCTTCACGAATTGGGTCAATTGGAGGATTAGTTACCTGAGCAAATTGCTGACGGAAATAATTAAACAGCCGTTGTGGTTTGTCAGAGAATATAGATAATGCCACATCGTTACCCATGGAAGATGTTGGTTCAAAACCATCATTTGCCATTGGTAAAATTAATCTTTCAACATCTTCTTTCGAATATGCAAAAGCATGCAATAATGTTTGATAATTATTCAAATCATTTTTTACGTTTCTGCCTGAAGAAATATCATCTAGATTAATACAATTGCGTTTTAACCATTCGCGATAAGGAAATGCTTTTGCTAATCCTTCTTTCAGTTCCTGATCGTAGAAAATCTGGCCTAATTCGGTATCAACCATGAGCATTTTGCCCGGTTTTAAACGTCCTTTTGCTTTTACACGAGCTGGATCAAATTCAATTGTTCCGGTTTCAGAGGCAATAACCATCACATCATCATGTGTTACCAAATAACGGGCAGGACGAAGTCCGTTTCTGTCCAGCATACCACCGGCATACCGGCCATCACTGAAAAGCAAGCAGGCAGGACCATCCCAAGGTTCCATGAATGTGCTGTGATATTCGTAGAAAGCTCTCAGATTGTCAGAAATCGGGTTCTTAGCATTCCAGCTTTCAGGCACTAACATTGCCATCGCATGTGGAAGGCTTTTGCCTGACATGACCAAAAATTCCAGCACGTTATCTAATGATGCACTGTCGCTCATTCCCGGTTGTACTATTGGATAAAGTTCTTGTAAATTTCCAAGCTGATCTGATTTTAAAACGCTTTCGCGTGACTCCATCCATTGGCGGTTACCACGAATTGTGTTTATTTCACCATTGTGTCCCATCAATCGGAATGGTTGAGCCAAATCCCAGGTTGGGAATGTGTTTGTGCTAAATCGAGAGTGTACAAGTGCTATCCCACTGGTAAAGTTTTTGTCTGATAAATCAGCAAAGTATTCACGAAGTTGAAGAGATGTAAGCATTCCTTTGTAAATCATTTGCTTTGTAGAAAGACTTACAATGTAGAAGCTACGATCTTTGTGTATGTTTGATTTTAAAATTGATTTTTCAATTTTTTTGCGAACAATGTAGAGTCTCCGTTCCAGTTCATCTTGTGAAGATGCACCTGTAATGAAAATTTGTATGATTTGTGGTTCGTTGGATGCAGAAATTTGGCCTAATATTTCGCTATGGACAGGTACTGCACGGATGGCTAAAAGGGTAAGACCCTCTTTTGAAATATTTTCTTTAACTACATTAAGACATAATTCAGCCTTAATAGGATCTTTTGGAAGGAAAATAAGTCCGGTTCCGTATTTCCCTTTTGCAGGAACAGGAATTCCTTGTAGTAAAATAAATTCGTGAGGTATTTGCAGTAATATCCCGGCACCATCACCGGTTTTATTATCGGCACTTTCGGCTCCCCGATGCACCATATTTTCAAGAACCTGTAATCCATTTTCTACAATTTCATGGGACTTTTCTCCATTTAAATTTATTACCAAGCCGACGCCGCAGGCATCGTGCTCGTTTTGAGGTGAATATAGCGATTTCTGCTCATATTCATCTGAAAGTCTTGAGGTTGTCATAGCTTGTTATCTTTTTTATACGCTTATAATCTGCATTTTCCAGCTAGTATTTCGTGTAATTTTTGTTTTATTGTTAGTGGAAAAATAGTGGGAAATCCAATAAGGTTTTCCCACTATTTCTTAATTTAAAAATAGATATATACCTTTTATCTATCGAATAAATAGCAATTCTCTATACTTAGGTAAAGGCCACATTTCGTTATCAACAACCAATTCCAGCTTGTCAATATTGTAACGAATTACATCGAAATAAGGTAATACTTTATCATGATAAGCATTTGCTTTTTTATCTTCATGTTCTATTGCATTAGCTACTTTACGGGCTTCAACCATTGCTTCTACATTGTCTTTAATAGCAGATATACGTTCTGCAATCTCTTCGATCAAAGCCATGTCTTTAGCAGAAATTTTGTCAGCTTTTTCAACTGAGAATACTGCTTTTGTTTTAAACACATTGTCCAAAAGAATAGACTGATAGCGAGTTGCAACAGGAATAATATGATTGATAGCTAAATCACCTAATACACGAGCTTCAATTTGAATTTTCTTTACATAAGTTTCCCATTTCACTTCATTACGGGCGTGCAATTCTTTTTCAGAAAGAACACCTGTTTTAGTGAACAATTCAATACTTGATTTGCTTGTGTAAGCTTCAACGATTTTTGGAACACTTGTTTCGCAATCCAATCCACGTTTTGCAGCTTCAACTTTCCATTCTTCACTGTAACCATTTCCGTCGAAGCGAATAGCTTTAGAGGCAATGATATATGATTTCAAGACTTCAAAGATAGCTTTTTCTTTGCTTGCACCTTTAGCCATTTTAGCATCTACTTCAGCTTTGAACTCAACCAACTGAGCTGCTACTGCAGTGTTCAAAGCCGTCATAGCTGAAGAACAGTTTGCAGAAGAACCAACTGCACGGAATTCGAAACGGTTTCCGGTGAATGCAAAAGGAGACGTACGATTTCTGTCTGTGTTGTCAAGGAATACTTCAGGAATATGAGGAATTCCAAGGTGAAGTTTCTTTTTGTCGTCAATTACAATAACTTGTTCGCTTGAACTGCTTTCTAGTTTGTCAAGAATCGCAGACAATTGAGTACCAAGGAAAGCAGATACAATTGCAGGAGGAGCTTCATTTGCGCCCAAACGGTGAGCATTCTGAGCTGTCATGATAGAAGCTTTCAATAATGCATTGTGTTTGTAAACAGCCATCAATGTATTTACAATGTAAGTGATGAACTGAAGATTTTCTTCTGCAGTTTTTCCTGGAGCGTAAAGAACCAAACCTGTATCAGTACCTAATGACCAGTTATTGTGTTTACCTGAACCGTTAATCCCAGCAAATGGTTTTTCGTGTAATAATAAACGGAAACCATGGCGACGAGCAACTTTTTTCATGATTGACATCATCAATAAGTTTTGGTCTACAGATAAGTTACATTCGCCATAAATAGGAGCTAACTCAAACTGATTAGGAGCAACTTCGTTGTGACGTGTTTTAGCTGGTATACCGTATTTGTAAGCTTCGAATTCAATATCTTTCATGTAAGATGCTACACGACTAGGAACTGCACCGAAATAATGGTCTTCCAATTGTTGGTTTTTAGCTGATTCGTGGCCCATTAAAGTGCGGCCTGTTAATGCCAAATCCGGACGGGTAGCAAATAAACCTTCGTCAATTAAAAAATATTCTTGTTCCCAACCTAAATAAGCAACCACTTTCTTTACATTAGGATCGAATAATTGACAAACTGCTACTGCAGCTTTGTCAACAGCGGCTAGGGCTTTTAATAAAGGTGCTTTTAAGTCAAGAGCTTCACCAGTATAAGAGAAGAAAATGGTAGGAATAACCAATGTGTCATCCATCACGAATGCTGGTGAAGATGGATCCCATGCTGTATAACCACGAGCTTCAAATGTACTACGGATTCCTCCACTAGGGAAAGAAGAAGCATCTGGTTCTTGTTGTGCTAATAATTTTCCAGAGAAGTCTTCAATAATAGCTTCACCAGGAGCACCAGCATAATCTATGAATGAATCATGTTTCTCTGCAGTTCCATCTGTTAATGGTTGAAACCAGTGTGTGTAATGTGTAGCTCCTAATTCAGTAGCCCAAAGTTTCATTCCTGATGCAATCTGATTTGCTAAAGCAATATCAAGGGTTGCGCCTTTAGTAATTACATTCTTCAACGCTTTCAAAGTGTCTTTTGAAAGAAATTTTGCCATAGCGGCACTATTGAAAACGAATTTTCCGTAATAATCGGAAGTAAATTTTGATGGTGCTGTAACTTCAAGAGCTTTTTTCTTGAATGCCCCTTCTACTGCATTAAATCTCAATGATGACATAATTATATTTTTTGAGGGTTAAATTTATAAATTTATTTTGTATGTTTATTCTGTTTTGTGACGTATTGTAATGAAAACTATGCAAAAATAATAAAAATGATAGCTTTTACACCATATAATTTTCTGTTTTAATGAAAAAGATTCTTAAAATATGAATTGATATCAAATATATTAAATATAGTTCAAATTGAAATATATTTAATCAAATAAATTTCAATTTGACATTATTGGTGTTCTTAAAACTTCATTATTGCTTTCCGCTTCAGAATTAAAAGTATGCAAAGGTGATTATTCTAAAATTATTATTTTGCAATTTGATAAATTAAATTTTGATGACAATAGCCTGATTTTGCTCCAAATTATTATTTAAAAGACAGGTTATTTCAGAGCGAAATAACCTGTCTGAGAATTTTGTGACATTGAAAATAAATTCAATATTTAACCGATATGCATTTAAACTAAAAACAAATATAGCTTGAATAAGTTTCGATTTCCATCTGCTTTTTTGTAATTTTATTGAATCTTCAATATCATTAATTATGGTTGAATATAAGTCAACTAATAATTTAGTTAGTCGAAATTATTATAAGCATTTTCTCCATGTTGGCTTTCATCAAGTCCAATAGCTTCATGTTTGTCTGTGGCACGGATTCCAACTGTCTTTTCTGTAATTTTAAATAGAATATATGTTCCAATTCCTGAAAAGATAATAGTTGAAAGGACTGCTAAAAATTGAACATAAACTTGATGGTAATTTCCATAAATAGCTCCACTATACGCAGATTGAACTAACGGTGTAGCAAATACTCCTGTTAAAATAGCTCCAATAATACCACCAATACCATGAACGCCAAAAGCATCTAAAGAATCGTCGTATCCTAGTTTTGGTTTAACGTATGCTACCATGCAAAAGCAAATAATGGAAACAATTACTCCGATTGCCAAAGCTCCGGGAACTCCAACAAAGCCCGCTGCCGGTGTGATGGCAACTAAGCCTGCAACTGCACCCGTGCTTATACCAACGACGGTTGGTCTTTTGTCAATAATCCAATCTAAAAGGACCCAGGTTAAAGCCGCCGCCGCTGCTGCAATATGTGTAACCATTAGTGCATTGGCTGCTAGTCCATCAGCTGCCAGGCCACTACCTGCGTTAAAACCAAACCAACCAACCCAAAGTAATCCTGCACCCATAACAACATAGGTGATATTGTGAGGTGGAATTGCATGTTGTTTATAATCACGACGTTTTCCAAGCATGACAGCAGTTACTATTGCGGCTATACCTGCATTTACGTGAACAACTGTTCCTCCTGCAAAATCTAAAGCACCTAATTTGTATAACCAACCATCAGTTGACCAAACCCAGTGAGCTACAGGATTATAAATGAAAATTGACCATAAAATTGTAAAAACCAAAAAACCCTTGAAATTGATGCGTTCAGCAAAAGCACCAATAATTAAAGCCGGCGTAATCACTGCAAACATTCCCTGATACATTATAAAGATAATGTGAGGAATTGTACCTGTTGCTTTTCCATCTAGTCCAATTTGCGAATGTGAGATAAAATAAGGACTTAAATCTGTTATTTTGATGTTGTTCAAAAATGCCCAGTCAAAATTTCCAATGAATGGAGCAAGGAAACCTTTTGAACTGCCAAATGAAAGGCTATATCCGCAGACTACCCATTCGATGCTAATTACTGCAACAATAATGAAACACTGCATAAAAACGGTTAATACATTTTTACGACGGACTAAACCGCCATAGAATAATGCCAAGCCTGGAATGGTCATTAATAATACAAAAGCTGTAGCAACAATCATCCAGGCCGTATCGCCCGAATTTATGCTTGGAGCTATAGTATTTGTTGGTGTTTGAGCTGATATAGTTGTACTTAGCAGTGCTAATAAACTCGCTGTTAGTGTTGTAATTTTCTTCATTTTAATAATTTTCTTAACGGGTAACTTCTAGGATTCTCTCGATTAATCTTTGTTAAATAAAGCGTCTGATCCTGATTCACGAGTGCGAATGCGGTACGTGTCTTCAATGTCATAAACAAATATTTTTCCATCTCCTGGTTCGCCTGTCCAGGCTGAGTCCAGAATTGCATTCACAGTTTTTTCGAGGTTAATATCCCGAACAACAATTGATAGCATTCTGCGATGGATATAATTCGATTGAAATACTTGGCCTCTAACTATTTGTTCTTCAGTAGATTTTCCAAGTCCCGTAATGTCCCAATAAGAAAACCATTCGATGCCGACATCATATAATGCCTGTTTTGCATCTTCAAATTTTGATTTGCGGATAATCGCTTCAATTTTTTTCATGATTGTGTTTTTTAATTTTATTGTTGTGTAGTTTTTGTTTTCTATTTGCTTCTCAATATGCGCTGCTTACTGCGCAATGAGTTTGAACCAATTTTTATGCAGATGTAGTTGGTAAGTCAAAGAACTCTTGGATTTTTAAATCGGGTGCAAAAATATATATATTATCCGATAATGCAAAGCAAAATGATAACATTTTATAAAATTAACGAAGAAAATGATATTAATATGTGCTAAAAGTGGACAAAGTAGTGATAAAATGTCGATTTTACTTACAAATGACTATGGTTTGATCGATCAAGTAAATTGAATATATTTTTAATGTTTTAATGGATGACTCTGAGAATTTTGATCAGTTTTATTTATTAGAGTTGAAATTATTAATGATTATTTGATTGTTTAATATAAATAAGCAGGGCATTTCATATTGAAATGCCCTGCTTAGAATTGTAAATGTTGTTATATTTTATGTCCCGTTATTTATCATTGATTTCGGATAAAATAAAATAATTTCGAAGTAATTTATATGAAGATCAATTGAGTTAAAATATAAACTGGTAGCAAAATAATGAGTGAAAATTTAAACATGTAAGCAAAAAAACTAGGCATTTTTATACCGCTTTCTTCGGCAATAGATTTTACCATAAAGTTTGGTCCATTTCCAATGTAAGTCATAGAACCTAGAAAAACTGCTCCTACACAAATCGCTTTTAATAAAATTTCAGGAACTCCGGCCACCATGCTTACTCCGGTTGTTGGTAGTCCACCGGCAACCAAACCATGAGCTAAATTATAAAAAGCAACTGCTGTTGGTGTGTTGTCCAGAAAAGAACTTAAAGAGCCGGAAGCATATAAAAACTGCCATGGCTCAGTAATTCCGAATGATGTTGCATTTTTTGCTAGCCAAATCAATGCCGGTGACATTGTTACAAATATACCTAGAAAAAGATAAGCAACTTCAATAATAGGACCCCACGAAAAATTATTTTTTTTGCGCACTTCCGATTTTGTGTAGTATAAAGACATTACAGCAAGAACTATTAATGTGATTTCACGAAGATACTTCAACCAGAATGAAGCGTCTTCTTCGCCCATCATTGGTATATTACTCTTATTGATAAATGCAACTGCAATAACGACACCTATCAAAAATAGAAAATTAATATTGCCGGTTACGCGAATTGGTTCAATACGAATAGAATCTTCAGCTAAGTCTACCCAATCTTCTTTTTTGTAATAATATCTATCTATAAAATAATAGATTAACAACAATAATGTTCCTGCAAATATCCATTCAGGGAATAAATTTAAAAACCAGGTAAATTGTGCTCCGCGCAGATAAAACATAAATAACGGAGGATCACCAAGCGGAGTTAAAAGTCCACCGCAATTGGCAACAATAGCAATGAAAAATAAAATAGTATGTGCTGTAAATCTACGTTCCGAATTTGTTGCAATTATTGGGCGGATAAGTAGCATGGCAGCTCCGGTTGTTCCCATAACAGATGCCAGTACATAACCGATACCCAGAAATAATACATTATTCAGAGGTTTAGCTTTAATATCACCGGAAATATGAATGCCGCCTGTGATAATAAATAATGAACCAAGCAAAACCATGAATGGTACATAATCATAAATGATTGTATCAATAAGATTTATTGAAAATCCGTTTACGAGCATATAGATAGTTACAGGGATGCCTAAGAAAAGAGAAACAAGTAGTTTGTTCTTGTTCTGTTCCCACCATTTTTCTGCAATAAGCGGTCCAATTGCAATAGCCAAAAGCATTATTACAAAAGGAATTGAACCCCATAAAGGTATGTTGACAATATCTTTCATTTTTATATTTTTATTTTAATGAGTTGATGGGATTAGAGATGTTTAGGAGCATTTATAATAATGTGTTGTAGTTTGTCAAATTTTTCTACAAATATAATAAAATGCCTTTTAAATAAACAGGCCATTTCTCACGAAATAGCCTGTCTGAAACAATAAAACTAAAAAACACACGATTAGTTGTAAGCAGTTTCACCGTGTTTGGGATTGATGTAAATTAAATCTGATTTTTTATTGGAGTCAAATTTAAAAGCATCTAATTAATTATAATCTAATTGAGAAATTATTTTTTATAGAAAGGTGGAATTTTTCTCTGTAGACTTACTTAAAAACTTTTAAATAATTCAGATTAAATTCCACCAATTCCTATAGCTTACATTTATATGATTCTAATAAATTATCTTGAAAGTGGAGTTTCAGCGTTTTTATCCAATTTGATACCTGCATAACCTTCAGTTCCCATTTCAGGTACATCAAGTCCTTCAAGTTCATCTTTAGCACTTACTCTCATTCCGCCAGTTACTAAGCTAATTAATTTAAAGACAACCCAACCAATAGCTGCAACATAAACAATGTTAACAACTACGCCAATGATTTCTGCATAGAATTGAGAAGCATCACCATAGAATAAACCGGTTACTGTACCTTTTACGCCATTCCATCCGTCACCGTAGGTTCCATCTGCAAAAAGACCTAATGAAATCAATCCCCAAGCACCATTTACACCGTGAACAGCAGATGCACCAACAGGATCATCAACTTTAAGTTTCTTTTCGATAAAGAATGCTGCTTCAATAACTAATACTCCTGCAACCAATCCAATTATAGCTGCTGATTGAACATTTACAAAAGCACAAGGAGCTGTAATCGCAACTAATCCGGCCAACATACCATTGATCATCATTGAAGGATCTGGTTTTTTTGTTTTAAACCACCACATGTAACACATTGAAGCAAAAGCACCTGTTGCAGAAGCAATCATAGTATTTACTGCAATTACACTTATTCTTAAGTCACTACCAGCCAATGTAGAGCCCGGGTTAAAACCAAACCAACCGAAAGCTAAGATAAAGCAACCAACAACTGCCATTGGAATGTTATGTCCTGGAATTGCGTTTGGTGAACCATCTTTGTTATATTTACCTAAACGAGGTCCAATCATTACTGCTCCAACAAATGCTAATACACCACCTGTCATGTGAACTACTGAAGATCCTGCAAAATCGACAACACCATGTCCTAAACCAAAGTTTGTACCAAGTTGTGACAACCAGCCACCTCCCCATACCCAGTTACCGTAGATAGGGTAAATGATAGCACCGACTAGAACTCCATAGATAGCGAAAGAAGAGAATTTCCAACGTTCAGCCATAGATCCGGTTGGGATTGTAGCTGTAGTGTCCATAAACACCATTTGGAATAAGAATAATCCGAAAACGGCTACATCATATGTTCCTGATAGAAAGAATCCTTTCATACCAAATAACCCAAATGTATGTCCGAATAAGTTTATGCTAAATTCGCTGGCTAAACCACCAAATCCACCAAGTGTGCCGAGTGCCCCGACGCCCCCAAACATTATCGCAAAACCACTTATGAAGAACCCGATCATACCCAAGGCATAGACCATCATATTCATTGACATAGTGTGAGCAACGTTCTTTGCACGGGTTAAACCAGTTTCAACCATCGCAAACCCAGCTTGCATAAACATTACCAAGAAGCCGGTAATTAATAACCATACCATATTAATGGCTACTTTATTGTGTCCTGCTTGAGCTGCAATTTCATCCATTGTTGGTTGCCCTGGTTTTACTGAAGTTACATCGCTAGCTGTTCCTGTAGTTACACCGCTCGGGTCAGCTGCCTTGTCCGCGTATACATAGCTTGTCGCGGAAGCTGTTACTACCATAAGTAGTATTAGTAATATATACTTTTTCATATAATTTTTCTCCTATTTTAAAATGAATATCTTAGTTTAAACTTCTTTGTTATATAATGATGTATCGCCTTTTTCATCGTTTCTAATGCGATATGATTCTGTAATTTCTGAAACGAAAATCTTACCATCACCAATAACTCCGGTCTTAGCTGACTTCAATATTGCATCTATAGTTTTCTGTAAATTTACGTCACGGACAACAATGGTAAGTAACTGACGTGAAATAAAACTAGTGTCATAAACTGTTCCTCTATAAGAGTGTTCTCCTTTTTCTACTTCATTTCCAACGCCGGTTGCATCCCAATATGAGAAGAAATCAATACCAACTTCGCGTAATGCTTCTTTTACCTCACCAAATTTCGAGGTACGAATAATTGCTTCAATTTTTTTCATTTTTTCATTTTTTAAATGATTAATATTACTTGATCTGCTTACTAAAATGTGTTTTTTATTTTTATAATGTTATACCTGCTACAAAGAATGCATTTTTTGAATATGGATTTGCTCCAAGGATTCCGTAAACCGGAAGGCTGAATTTGTCTGTGATAGCAATTGATTTGCTTACTTTAAGTCCTAAGTTGGTAATTCCAAAACCTGTAGTTCCATAAGTTGCACTATTGGCTAATGAACCACCCAGGAAGAATTTTGCAACAGGATTTACTTGATAACCTAATTCTACATAAGTTGAAAGAGCGTTGTCTCCGTTGGCTAATTTGTCAGCTCCTGCAAACATAGTATTTACTGAAGCGCTAAATGCTGCACCTGTGTAAGCTAATGTACCTTCAAAAACATGACCTGTTCCAGTTCCGTAGTTGAAATAATTAGGTTGGCTTGCAAAATTGTAGTTGTAATCTGTAAGAGTTAAAGCAAAAGTGCTTGAAATAGCATAAGTAGCATATAAATCTACTTCTTTTACATTTCCTGAAAAACTACCAGAAGCCCATGATCCCAATGTCAATTTACCTGTAGTAAATGAAACGTAAGGCTGAATGTTTGGAGTACCTCCGTTTGATCCTTCTTGAGGAATACCACGCCATACATATGAACTAACAATGTCGGCTCCCGTTGCAAACTGTGCGTGTGCACTAACTGCTGAAAACAATGCAATCGCGCAGATTGCTAAAAATTTAATTTTTTTCATACCTAAAAAATTTTAAAATTTTAATTGTTGATTTGATTATTAAAAAATACTTGTTTTTGAACTATATTAAATACATTATATTTCGACCAAAATGTAAGTTTTAATTATTTATGTCTGACATTATGTTTCTAATACGTTGCAAATATAAGCACAATGATAGTTATGTGCAATAAAAACTACCAAAAAGTAGGAAAATAAATTATGCTTGTTTCAATATGTCGTATATAATAGAGTTATACTTTCAAAATGTAGCATATAATATGGTGTAAGTTTCAAAATGGTATTATATTGCCGAATTTATTTGCTTTATTATTATTCTATACTTCATTTTACGTTGTATTTTTATCTGTTCTGGCTCTTATTTTATTAAATTTTTGAGCCTTTTGAGCACTGATTTGCCATTTTAAGTGTTTTTCTTTTCGTTTTGCCTCAATTTCTAATGCAGAATGAGTGAAATTTTGGTTTTAAATATTACAATTATGTATGAAATTTGTTCATTATTGGCAATTGAATGTACTAATGCTGTCATTAATGTAGTTTTTGGCTATTTCTGATCCAGTTTTTTGTTGTTGAGATGTGTTTTTTGTCCAAAACGATGTTATTCTAGCGTAAAACGATGTGTTTATAGTTCAAAACGATGTCGTTTTTGAGTAAATCGATGTCTTTTTTGTCAAATCAATGTGCTTTTGGTACAAAACGATGTTGTTTTTGAGTAAAACGATGTGTTTTTGGTATAAAACGATGTGTTGAACCTGTAAATACAGATCATTTTAATGAAAAACAGTTTGTAATTGTCCAGATATGTTTTAAAACAAAGAATCAGGTTAATAAAAGTGTTTAATAACATAAAATACATTTTGTATTGTATTTATATAAGTGTTATTTTTGACGAATTTTAAAAATCTAAATAATAATATTATGGCAACAAAATCATCGAGTAAGACTTTTAGTGATTTATTGAGAAAAAGTACCATTATGTCGGACAACATTAAGTTGAATGCAGAAAAGATTGGACGCTTTGGATTGGATTTACCGGAGTTTACGAATCAAATGGACGTGAATGTGAGTGAGGCAGATGTTACGAACAAGGAGCATGAACGCTTGAGAAGTCTGCTTAAATCTAAAACGGATGAATTGGATTTGCTAAAAGCAAAGCTGAAAGAAGATTACTCTAAGGCTAAGAAAACAGTGAAACTTGCCGAGCCGCAAGTAAACTGGGTTGCTTATGGCATTGAAGATAAAAAGTAATTTGGTGTAAAATCAGGCATAAAAAAACTCCAGAACGAAAGTCCGGGAGTTTTTTTATCCTTATATATAATGACTATTTCTCGTTTTCAAGTCTTTTCATAGCTTCAATGGTGTTTTCGCGACTACCAAAGGCTGAGAAACGTACATAACCTTCGCCACTTGCACCAAATCCGGCACCAGGAGTGGTTACAATGTTTTTTTCTTTTAATAAATAGTCGAAGTATTCCCAACTTCCCATTCCAACTGGTGCTTTGGCCCATACATATGGTGCATTTACGCCGCCAAAAATTGTGTATCCGGCTTTTGTAAGTCCCTGGCTAATGATGCTGGCATTTTCGGTATAGAAATCAATAAGTGCTTTTACCTGCTTTTTACCTTCCGGGCTGTAAGTAGCTTCGGCTGCACGTTGTACAATATAAGATGTACCGTTGAATTTTGTGCATTGACGGCGGTTCCATAGTTTATTCAGGGATACTGGTTCGCCATTTTCGGCATAACCCATCAATTGTTTTGGAACTACAGTATATCCACAACGGGTTCCGGTAAAGCCTGCAGTTTTAGAAAAGCTGCGGAATTCAATAGCCACATCTTTGGCACCTTCAATTTCGTATATACTGTGTGGCACATTGTCCTCGGTAATAAATGCTTCGTAGGCTGCGTCGAATAGTATAATTACTTTGTTGGCTTTTGCATATTCCACCCATACGGTCAGTTGTTCTTTGGTAAGTGTTGTTCCGGTTGGATTGTTTGGGTAGCAAAGGTAAACCAAGTCTACTTTTTCGGTAGGAAGTGCAGGTACAAAATTATTTTCAGCATTGCATTGCAGGTAAACCAGATTGGTCCATTCGCCACTGGCTGTTGGTTCGCCTGCGCGACCACCCATTGCATTGGTGTCTACATACACCGGATAACTTGGATCTGTTATGGCTACACGATTATTAATGTCAAAGATATCACCAATATTTCCGGTATCGCTTTTTGCTCCATCGCTTACGAAAATTTCATCTTCGGCAATATCAATTCCATTGTTAGTAAAATCATTAATCACAATTGCTTCGCGTAAAAAAGCGTAACCTTGCTCGGGACCATAACCTCTGAATGTTTCAGCATGTCGTTGTTCGTCTGCTGCTTTTATCATAGCATCCACTGATGCATCGGGTAGGGGAAGGCTTACATCGCCAATTCCCATGCGGATTATTGGGGCTGAAGGGTTTTCTTCTTTGTGTTGTGTAACTCGTTTTGCTATTTCCGAAAATAAATAAGTTGCCGGAATTTTTATAAAATTCTCATTAATTTGTGCCATGTTTTATTAGTCTGTAGTTTATAGTCTGTAGTTTATAGTTGGTAGTTTATAGTTGGTAGTCTACTTTTGACTACCGCTATAAACTACTTACTAATCTTCAATTTCTCCTTCGAAAACGGTAGTTGCTCCACCGGTAAGATATACGTGATTGTCACTTTCTTTCCATTCTATTGTCAATTCTCCTCCAAGTAGTTCTACGGTAGTTTTTCGTGCAGTTAAACCATTTAATACACCTGCTACCACCGAAGCGCAAGCTCCGGTTCCACAAGCCATGGTTTCGCCTGATCCACGTTCCCAAACACGCATTTTAATTTTGTCGGAAGATAACACTTCAATGAATTCAGTATTGGTTCTGCGTGGAAAGATAGGAGCATTTTCAATGACAGGACCAATTTTGGGTAGGTCAAGTTTGTCGATATTGTTGGTAAATATAACTGCATGAGGATTTCCCATCGAAACACATGTAATATTATATTGTAACGATGAGGTGAAACAGATAGATTCGTTTGTAACCTGAGGCTTGTCAATCGTTGTTGGAATTAAGCTTGATTGTAAAATTGGTTCGCCCATATCCACAGTTACACTGTCTACCCGGTTGTCAGAATCCAAAAATAGTTTCAGTTTTTTTACTCCTGCCAATGTTTCTAAAGTGATTTCAGTTTTGTCTGTCAAACTCTTGTCGTATACAAATTTTCCAATGCAGCGTGAAGCGTTTCCGCACATTTCCGATTCGGAACCATCTGCATTAAACATTCTCATTCGGAAATCACTGTGTGTGGAGGGTAAAATCAGAACTAATCCGTCCGATCCAATTCCTTTATGTCTGTCGCTGTATTTTATTGCAAATGATACAGGATCTTCAATTTGTTCTACGAAACCGTTAACGTATATATAATCGTTTCCGATTCCATGCATTTTTGTGAATTTCATTTTAATGGTTGTATTTTAATTGTCTTTATATCAATAATACTTTACAAAATTACTATCAATGCCAATAATAATATGCTAAAGTCTTCAATCGTTTGTGTTTTTTGTATTTTAATTATAAATCAAAAGTATTTGTGCACATTTTATTTATATAACCGTACTATTTACATGCAAAATATATCAGAATGATATTTTAAATGTTGAAAGTGCGTGAGTGTTACTTGTTATAAATGTAATGATGCAGATGCTTTTCATTAATCTACACAACTGAATTTTTGTACACTTGTTATTAAACAAACAGCACCCGTAAAATGATTTACGAGTGCTGTTTAAATTTGTATTATGAACAAATTCTAAGTTTTTAATAGTGACCCCGGTGGGGGTCGAACCCACGACCCACAGATTAAGAGTCTGTTGCTCTACCAACTGAGCTACGAAGTCATTAAAATTTAATTGGTGTTTGATTTTTAAATCGAATGCAAAGTTAATCAAAAATTCATTTCTATCTAACTTTCTAGGAAGAATTATTGATTATTTTCCATTGGTATTTGGTTTACAAAGCACTACGGTAAGATGAAAGCAAGATTGCTTATGTTCGCGCACTGCTAGTAATTTACATTCTTGGCGCATCTCTATTAAAACGTTTGTGAGTGTCTGTGCTGCTTCATAGCTGCTTTCTATAGTATCTGTTTTTGTGTTATAAAAATTCTTATATGAAATGTCAACGGTTGTACCATATAAATGTGCTGAATGTTCAGTGGCATTTCTGTTACGATGGCTTAAACTGCATTGACCTTCTTCTGTTCGAAGCATTGAAGTTATTCTGAAACGATAATTATTATATTTTTTCTCACTCAGGCGTTGTTGAAACCGATAGCCAATTTCATTGAGCATATCAATAGCTTCAGGTATTAAGTAAGGCTGAGAATGAGTCAGTGGTTTTAGTTGATAAAACCGATTGTCGGTAACTTCTGCTAATATTGAATTATTTCTCAGGCTATCGATACAATCATAGAATTCTTGGTTCGTAGAAAAAATTTTCTTTAAACCATTGGCTTGCGCATGTAATAAATGAATTTCGTTTTTATCATTTAGCTTGTTATTGGGTGAGATAGGTACCACGGAATATTTTTTACGATCACAGGGTGGTAATAATTTGAGTTTTTGGGTTTCGTTATATTGTTTGTAAAAAGGGATGCCCAGATACTGAACACAAGAAACCCCTAACAAAATTCCTAGTATAATTATGATATTTCTCTTCTTGTTTTTAAACTGCATAAACTCCTTGCTTTTGTACAAAGATAGGCTTTTTGAATCTTAAGCGGAAGTATATTCCGGTTAAGTTTTCAACAAAATGATTTTGATTTTCTGAAGTCATAAATATATATAACGTCCCTGTAAATAGTTTGTGAAATGAAACAATATTGTGTGCTAATTTGAAAACATTTGATTAACTTTGCGCCTCTAAATCTAAAAAAAAGAGTTATATGAAGCCAACTTTATTTGTCCTGGCAGCAGGAATGGGTAGTCGTTATGGAGGTTTAAAACAACTAGATGGACTTGGACCGAATGGTGAAACCATTATGGATTATTCAATCTACGATGCTATCAAAGCCGGATTTGGGAAAATTGTTTTTGTAATACGTGGCAGTTTCGAAAAGGATTTTAAAACTGTGGTGATTGATAAATTCAAAGATTTAATTGATACGGATATCGTATTTCAGGAAATTAGTAATGTGCCCGAAGGTTGTACTTACACCCCTGAACGCGAAAAACCGTGGGGAACAAATCATGCTGTATTGATGGGTAAAGATGCCATTCATGAGCCTTTTGCTGTTATTAATGCGGATGATTTTTATGGTCAGGAATCATTTAGTATTTTGGCTGATTTCTTACGTGGCGTAGTTGGGAAAAAGAATGAATATTGCATGGTAGGTTACCGTGTTGGTAATACTTTATCCGAAAGTGGAGCGGTAAGTCGTGGAGTTTGTGTGGTTGATGAAAATCAACTCTTGCAAAATGTAGTTGAGCGGACACACATTGAAGAAAAAGGTGGTACCATTAATTATATGGACGAAAATGGTAAAGAAGTTGCAATACCAGCAACCACACCTGTATCGATGAATATGTGGGGATTTACACCTGATTATTTTGATTATTCACTTGATTATTTCAAGGAATTTCTAGCAGCCGAAGGTCAAAAATTAAAATCTGAATTCTATATTCCATTGGCTGTAAATAATCTGATAGTTACAGGAAAAGCTACTTGTAAAGTGCTGGATACACCTTCAAAATGGTTCGGTGTAACTTATGCCGAGGATCGTCCGCAAGTGGTGCTTAAAATAAATGAATTGGTCCGCAAGGGTGTTTATCCTGCAAAATTATTTAAATAAATAGTTTATTAGAATAATTTCAGAGAACATGAATTGTGCATTATAAATAAAGATATTATGGCTAAAATTTTAGTGACCGGAGGAACTGGTTATATTGGTTCCCACACGGTAGTTGAATTACAGAAAGAAGGTTATGAAGTAGTGATTGTTGATAATCTTTCTAATTCAAATATTGAAGTATTAAACGGAATCGAAAAAATTACCGGTATTCGTCCAGTTTTCGAAAATTTGGATTGTGTAGATTACTTGAGCATGGATCGAATGTTCGAGAAACACAAAGATATTGAAGCAATTATTCATTTTGCGGCAAGTAAAGCTGTTGGTGAATCAGTTGAAAAGCCTTTGTTGTATTACCGAAATAATCTTGTTTCGCTTATCAATTTACTTCAATTGATGCCAATTCATAAGGTTCGAAATTTTGTTTTTTCATCGTCATGTACGGTTTACGGTCAGCCAGATATACTTCCGGTTACCGAAGATGCCCCAATCAAACCGGCTTTGTCGCCTTATGGAAATACAAAACAAATAAGCGAAGAAATAATTCGTGATACTATTCATGCAAATCCTTGCTACCAAAGCATAATTCTACGATATTTTAATCCTATTGGAGCTCATCCAACTGCTGAAATAGGCGAATTGCCACTTGGTGTTCCAAATAATTTGTTGCCATTTGTAACCCAAACTGCGATGGGCTTGCGCAAACAACTGCAGGTTTTTGGGAATGATTATAATACCCCTGATGGGTCGTGCATTCGCGATTATATCCATGTAGTTGATTTGGCTAGGGCTCATGTTATAGCTGTTCAACGCATGTTAACCCAAAAATCTAAATCGAGTGTTGAAACCTTTAATTTAGGTACCGGACATGGATTATCAGTATTGGAAATCATTGAGACATTTGAAAAGGTAAATGGTGTTAAAGTTCCATACAGAATTGTTGACCGTCGCGAAGGCGATATTGAAAAAGTATGGGCCGATCCATCGTTTGCTAATACCGAACTTGGCTGGACTGCAAAAGAAACAGTGGAAGAAACTCTCCGAAGTGCCTGGGTGTGGGAGCAAAGCCTTGCACAGCGTGTTAAAGTTGACTGAAATGATAATTAAATAATTTAAAATGAACAATTAATAATCTGCATATTTGGAGAGCTATTAATTGTTCATTTGTGTTTAAACCCAATTACCAACTATAAACTAATTATTAATATGCTTTATCCTTTAAAATTCAGCCCAATTCTGAAAGATAAAATCTGGGGCGGAACAAAACTCAAAGGTTTATTCAACAAAGCTGCTAAAACCGATAAATTAGGCGAAAGCTGGGAACTATCGGGTTATGAAGGAGATGAATCGGTTGTAACCAATGGTGTATTGGCAGGAAATAATCTGACTGAACTGATAGAAATTTACATGGGAGAATTGATTGGCGATACCATTTATGACGAATATGGATTGTCTTTTCCATTGCTCTTTAAGTTGATAGATGCCAACGAAAACTTGTCTATTCAAGTGCATCCTGGCGACGAAGTGGCTGCAGAACGTCATAATTCATATGGTAAAACCGAAATGTGGTATGTGATTGACGCTGATCCAGGAGCGGAACTGATTATTGGATTTACAAAAGATTGCACCAAAGAAGAATACCTCGACGCATTGGAAAATGATAAGGTAGAAGATTTATTGCAAAAAGTACAAGTATCTAAAGGCGATGTATTCTTTATTCCGGCCGGACTGGTGCATGCCATTGGTAAAGGTGTGGTAGTAGCTGAAATTCAACAAAGCAGTGATATAACATATCGTATTTACGATTATAAACGTACTGACGACAACGGTAACGAACGCGAACTGCATACGGGTGAGGCATTGGATGTGATAAACTTTGCGGCAGCAAAAAATCCAAAAACGAATTACAAAGCTCAGATGAATGAAATGACAACGTTGGTGGAGTGTGAGTATTTTACAACCAATATAGTTCGTTTCAATAAAACCATTGCCCGAAATTATGTAACCCTCGATTCGTTTGTATCCTACATGTGTCTCGAAGGTAGTTTTGTAATTCTGTCGGCTGGAGAAAAAACAATCGTAAATAAAGGAGATACAGTGCTAATTCCGGCAAGTCTGGATGAGCTAAGTTTAATGACCGAAGGTGAAGTGACTTTATTGGAAGTATACGTCAGCTAATTCAATTTACACAATTTAATATTTAAACAGCAAGCCGAACCCCGACTTGCTGTTTTTTTTATAGAAACACAGTGATATTCAAGAAGTATTATCTGTTCAGATAAACTTCGCGGAATTGCTGAAAAACGAGTATATTTTTGAATCCGCTTGCAGTTTTAACCCAATCTTTGAGTATGCCACTCATTTGATATTGTTCCTGCTCAAACATGCGGCGGCTGGCAGTATTTATTTCGGCAATGTGACAGTAAAGTTGGTTTACTTTCAGATAGTCAAATACATATTCTTCTACCAGTCTGAGACTGGCTTTGGCGTATCCTTTGCCCTGAAAGGCAGTGTCAACATACAACCCGAGAGCCACACGGCTGTTGTGTATGTCGAAATCAAATAAATCCACTGTGCCAACAGTATCGCCTGTTTCCTGGCTTACCATCATCAGGCGCAGTTGCTTGTTTTCATAAATATCTTTATCGGAATCCACTATATATTGCTTGAGCACAAAACGTGAAAAAGGATTACGTGTATTGCCCACATCCCACAGCTGTGAATCGTTTTCCCAGGCATACAGGCGGTCTAAATCTTCCGGCTCCATAGCTCGTAATCGTATGATTTCGTTTTCGAACATTGCTTTTCAATTAGTGCGTAATGAATAATTCAAAATATCCCGAAAATGGATTTAAATATACTTTTTCGTTTTGGTAGTTGATATTCTTGCTGAATCTCATTTGAGATTGGATCGAAATATTTTTTCGATTTAATCATTTGGTAAATAACTCCCCAGTCGGGCAATCCGCCTAGATTTCGGTCGTCGATAAAAATATCTGCTTTCAGCTTCCGCGGTTCCTGATTTTCTGCTTTTTCTTCGGGATAGTTATTGTTTACAGCATAAAATTCCAATCCTCGTTTCCGGCAGTATCCAACAGCTTCTTCCAACTCGGCACCTTCACGTACAGTCCATAACACTATCAAATGATCCGGAATGGATTGCAGCCGTTTGAGCGTGTCGATAGCAAATGGAATTTCTTTTCCAATGCGTGGATATTCGTGTGTGACAATGGTTCCGTCAAAATCTACCGCTATAATCATTTGTGAGTTCAAAAGTAAGTATTGTCAGTGGTTTGTAAAATTGAAAGTTGTTTCTCTCAGTTTATTTGTATATAAAATTAATCTTCAGTTTCTTCCAGTTTAAGATCAGAAATGATTTTTGAAACTGAAGGTTTGCAAAATAGTAAAGCAATTGCACATATGCCTGCACAGAAAATCATAGATTCACTGCGTAGAATATAGAAAACCACAACGCTTAAAACCAGTCCGAATCCAATAACCAGTAACCGCCAGGTTGCACCTGTAGTGTATTTATTGAATTTTGTGAAATTATCCTCAATAGTTGCCCATTTTTTAGTACTCTTATGAAAAAGAGCCAAAGCAGCCGGTATTGAAATAATGATATATAAGATAACAATTGAAGACAGCGTAATGCTCAACGGACTTTTAACGTCAATGCTGGTTTCGCGATTCATATTCAATAAATAACCAATCATGGTTGCAAATATTGTAAATGTATAGGTCAGGTAATAAGCAAGATTGATTTTTTTTACTAATTTTTCCATGATTTTTTTTCTATGTCTAATTTAATGTGTTTTGTAAAAGTTTTACTTAACCGGTTTTGAAATAATTATTTAAATGAATTTGAAAATTCTACTCTGTTTAAAATTGATCGTCCAAGTGTAACTTCATCGGCATATTCCAGTTCGTCGCCAATGGCAATTCCACGTGCAATGGTGGTGGTTTTTATATTCAAAGGAGTCAATTTGCGATAAATATAAAAGTTGGTTGTATCGCCTTCCATGGTAGTGCTCAAGGCCAGGATTACTTCTTTTACAGCCTCATCGGCAACCCGTTTTATCAGGCTCTCTATTTCCAAGTCGCTTGGCCCAATGCCGTCCATGGGTGAAATAATGCCACCTAATACATGGTATAAACCCCTGAATTGTTGCGTGTTTTCAATAGACATCACGTCTTTGATATTTTCAACCACACAAACAGTTTCGTGATCGCGCGATGGATTACTGCAAATGCGACAAACGTCCGTGTCGGAAATGTTATGGCATACCTTGCAATAAATAATTTCCTTGCGCAATTGAATAAAAGCATACCCAAATACTTCCACATCATGTTCTGACTGTTTCAGCAAATGCAAAACCAGTCGCAGAGCCGTTTTACGTCCGATACCGGGAAGTTTGGCAAACTCATTGACTGCGTTTTCGAGTAAGGAAGATGAAAATTGCTGATTGCTCATATCTTAAAATCAATTCAGCTACAAAATTATAAAAAAAAACGGTTCCAAACTATTTTTCCCGAAAGCATTTCTGTTCGGGCATTTTTAGCTATTTTTGTACCACTTTTATTAGCATTCATCTTTGAATTTCAAGCGTTGAGCTTCGGGGAATGATGGTTTTTAATAGGTTCTTTCTTCCGCAATTGAGTATATTTCTATATAAGCATTTTATTTCCAATGACAGGCATTTCCATTTTATTAATCATCGTATTCTACTTTTCCATTTTGCTGCTAATATCTTATTTAGTAGGCAAAAAGAGTACCGACAATGATGCTTTTTTCCTTGGAAATAAAAAATCGCCCTGGTGGGTGGTGGCCATTGGCATGGTAGGCTCATCCATTTCAGGAGTGAGTTTTATTTCTGTTCCGGGCATGGTGCGAGGCGTAGATTTTACGTATATGCAAATGGTTTTTGGTTTCTTTGTCGGATATTTGGTGATTGCCAATGTGCTTCTGCCGCTTTATTACAAAATGAACCTGACTACCATTTATACTTATCTGGAAGATCGGTTTGGAAAGTATTCCTATAAAACAGGTGCTTCGTTCTTTTTGCTTTCACGCACTATTGGCTCAGGAATTAGACTTTATCTGGTGACACTGATTTTGCAGCATTTGATATTCGATGCATGGCACATTCCATTTGTGGTGACGGCCATTGTGGCGGTTTTTCTGATTTGGCTTTACACGCACCGAAGTGGCATTAAAACAATTGTGTGGACTGATACACTTCAGACTTTTTGCTTGGTTGCTGCGTTGGTACTTTTGGTGGTGCAGGTGTCGAAGCAGTTGAACTTTAATTTGGGTGATTTGGCAAGTTCAATAGTTCATAACAAACATTCACGCATTTTTGTGTTCGATGATTGGCATTCAAAACAAAACTTTTTCAAGCAGTTTTTCAGTGGAATATTTATTGCCATTGTGATGACCGGACTGGATCAGGATATGATGCAAAAGAACCTGACTTGTAAAAACCTGCGTGATGCAAAGAAAAATATGTATTGGTACGGAATTGCATTTGTACCGCTAAATCTGTTATTTCTGACTTTGGGAGCAATGTTATTGATGCTTGCTACGCAAAATAATATAACACTTCCCACTTCGGGAGACGATATTTTGCCTATGTTTGCAACACAATATCTTGGACCTTTGGTGACGTTTTTGTTTGTAATAGGAATTATTGCGGCAACTTTTGCCAGTTCCGACTCGGCTTTAGCATCACTTACAACTTCATTCTCGGTGGATATACTGGGTGTGGAGCACGATAAATCGAAAGTGGCAATTCGCAAACGCAAGTTGACGCATATAGGCATGTCAGTATTGTTTGTTGTGATAATGCTTGTTTTTAAATTGCTGAATGATAAAAGCGTTATTGATGCTATTTATATCATTGTTTCATATACGTACGGGCCGTTGCTTGGCATGTTCAGCTTTGGACTTTTCACTAAAAGGCAAGTTCGTGATAAAATGGTTCCGATAGTTGCTGTGGCATCTCCATTTCTCAGCTATGGAATAAATGTGATATCAACGAGTTATTTTAAATATCCACTGGGATATGAATTATTAATGGTGAACGGATTGATAACGTTCGTGGGAATGTATCTCCTTTCATTGAATCGTAAAATTGTAATTATTTAATTTCGGGATAACCACAAACAGTTATTCCTTCTAAAATTATGGATATAAAATCTGCCGAATTCGTAATCAGCAATACTGATTATCTGAAATGTCCCGATAGTAAGTTGCCTGAATATGCTTTTATCGGACGTTCTAATGTAGGAAAATCGTCGTTGATTAATATGCTTTGCAACCGCAAAGGATTGGCTATGACTTCCTCGAAACCTGGTAAAACACTGCTTATTAATCACTTTTTGATTAATAATAACTGGCATTTAGTGGATTTGCCGGGCTACGGTTATGCCACTGCCGGAAAGAAAATGCGGGATCAATTGCAAAATATAATCGAAAGTTATATTCTTTATCGTGAGCAACTGACTTGTTTATTTCTTTTGATTGACAGCCGACACGAACCGCAAAAGATTGATCTTGAATTTATGGAGTGGTTGGGCGAAAATGGTGTCCCATTTGCCATTGTGTTTACGAAACTGGATAAACTGTCGCATGTAAAAGGCAAAGAATATACGCGTGATTATCAGGAAAAACTGAAAGAAAGCTGGGAAGAATTACCTCCGATTTTCATTACTTCGTCCGAAAAAGGACTTGGCCGTGACGAATTGCTCAATTACATTGAAGGCATTACAAAGACTTTGTAAATACGTTTTGTAGGGACTAGTCGCGACTTGTCCCTACAAAACAAATAATTCAGAAAACGATTGCGCTCTGTTTTTCTGAATCCTTTTTTAAGTTAGAACGACTTTCTCGAAAAAAATGAATATCATTGTATTTCATTTGCCAATTTTAAAATTTTGGCTCCCGGTTATACTATCTTAAATCTTTTTACCATGCTGAAAATTCAAAAGAAAATGAACAATGCTTTTCTGGCATTGTTGGGATTACCTGCCACAGCCGTTGGGTTTGCGCTTTCTACTCAAATTGCAGCCTTAAGCTGGATTTTATCGAATAAATATCATTTAGACATTAACGATGTTGCTTTTGTATGGCTTGCCGGGCCGATTGCGGGAATTTTCGGACAAGTTATTGTTGGGTTGGTGAGCGACAACGTGTGGTTTATGGGAGGCCGACGCCGTCCGTTTATCATGATTGGTGGCTTGGTGAGCACTATAGCATTTTTGGCATTGCCTCATATTCGGGGCATTTCGCATATTACTGGCATTTCCGATATCATTCTCATAGCATCGCTCATTGCTTTGTTTCTGGATTTGTCGATAAATGTGACTTTCAATCCGGCTCGTTCCATTATTGCCGACCTGACGCCCGAAGGCAAAGTGCGTACGTCCGGTTATGTGTGGATGCAGATAATATCTGGCTTTTTCGGCGTATTTGCCTATTTCCTTTCCATGGTTTTCGGGAATGAATTATTGTTGTACATTGCTGCGGTAATAGTTTTTATAACTGCTGTTTTCCCCATTTTATTTATTGAGGAAAAAAAAGATTTGGAGCTGGCAAAAGCTGGAAATGAGGCTAAATTTGGCGTATCCCAAATTTTCAATGAGATATTTCCACTCTACGGTTTTCTCGTTTTTGGGATTTTCAGTTTGTTCTATCATTTTTTCCCCGAAGCATTAACGCCCTGGCATAATCCGGTTTTGATAGCCGCTCTGGCTTATTCGGTTATTATTGGCATTGTCATTATTATTCAGGGACTGAAGCAAAAATCCAACCGGAACGAGTTTCAAAAAATTATGTTGGCTCATTCTTTTACCTGGGTGGCTTTTCAGAGTATGTTTATTCTGTCCGGATTTTTTATCGAAAATCAGATACTTCCACACATTAATATTTCGAATATTACTGCCAACTGGTTTGCCGAAAGACTGACCGGGGTGACGCAGACTCCGGCTTCGTCGGTAGGTAATATCGTATCGCTCGGATTTTTTATTCTGAATTTGATTGGGGCTATTTTTCCATTGATTCTACAATCTATTGCCAAAAAAATCGGACGTGTGAAAACTTATATTTACGCGTTGACCTTTTCGGCAATCGGTTATTTCTATATTGCATTTTTCAGTCGGGTGGAGCTTGATTTTTACGTTGGCATGTTCCTGGTTGGAATTGGTTGGTCGGCGGTTATTTCTATCGTTTTTGCCATTATGAGCGAACGCGTGAATCCGGCAAAAATGGGCTTGTATATGGGCGTGTTCAACCTTGCCGTGGTGCTGCCCCAAATGATGAGCAATGGTGTTGCCAACGTAATTAAGGCTACCGGAAATCATCAGTTGCTGTATATTTTCTGCGGTGCTTTGGTTAGCACTTCTGTTGTTTTTTGGATATTTGTAAAGGAACCGGAATCGTCAACTGTGGCAACAAATGTTCCGAAAGCTGGACATTAAAAGCTTTTTTCTATTTGAATATTTACAATTTATTGTATATTTGCGGTGAATAAAGCTGCAGGATTTGCTAAATTAAATAATAAACAAAAAACCGCAGAAAATAATTCTTTGCGGTTTTTTTACATTAAATAAGTTCTATGAAAAAAACGTCACTCATTACTTTGCTTATTGCTTGTCTTTTCATTTCGTGCACTACCAATAAAAAAGAGAAGGATGAATACCTGACTTCCGATTCACTCCGGCTGAAATACGCCAAAGGCTTTACAGTTCGATATTTCAAACATTTTAAAGAAGTTGTAGTTTACAGCCCGTGGTCAAAAGGGGCGGTTTATGCCCGTTATTTTCTTGTAAACGATCAAGGTATCAAAACGCCTATCAATGGAATTAAAGTTCAGGTTCCGCTGAAAACACTGGCTGCAACTTCGGTTACACATTTCGAATTTTTGAGTCTGTTGGGCGAAATAAATACAGTTACCGGAGTTTGTTCGCCTAAAATTATTTACAATAAAGATATCAATAAACGAATAGGAGAGGGGCGTATTGCCGATCTTGGTGATGCCTTCAGTATGAATGTGGAAAAGGCGTTGCAATTGCACCCCGGTGCGGTGATGATGAGCGGATACAATCAAAATGATCCGGCTGCACAACGCATTGCAGAATCCGGAATTCCGGTGATTATAAACAACGAATGGATGGAGACTTCGCTGTTGGCACGGGCCGAATGGATTAAGTTTGTGGCTGTGTTTTATAATAAGGAAGCACTGGCCGACAGTATTTTTTCGACAATTGATAAAAACTACAATACTATAAAAATGAAGGCTGCAGCAGTTAAAATAAAACCTGCTATTATGGCCGGTTCCAATTTCAGGGGTACGTGGTATATGCCTGCCGGGCATAGTTATATGGGGAAACTTTTTGCCGATGCCGGTGCCCGTTATTTTTACGCCAACGATACTACTACCGGAAGTTTGCCACTCAATGTGGAAACCGTGCTGAAAAATTTTGCTCAAACCGATGTGTGGCTGAATTGTAGTTTTAATTCTATTTCCGATTTGGAAAAAGCCGACTCCAAGCACGCTCTTTTTCGTCCGGTCAAATTGAAGCAGGTTTACAATTTCAATAAACGCCTGTTGCCTTCCACCGCTAACGATTTTTGGGAAAGTGCCGTTGCCCGTCCCGATTTATTGCTCTCGGACGTGATTGCCATCTTGCATCCCGAAATTATGCCGGGCTACGAGTTGGTATATGCACAGAAATTGAAATAATCTTGAATTTGTTTCTGACGCTGTCAGGTGTTAGCACGCTGACAGGTCTTCCGAACAAACCTGACAGCGTCTTTTAGACCTGTCAGCGTTTGAAAATTAATGAAATTTAGTACCTTTGCGCTCGAAAAAACTGTCCGAAGGTTCGGAAAGTCCCGCTGACCCCTCGGCGAAGGATTCCGAAAGTTCGGAACGGTCATCTGACCCCTCAGAACATGATTCCGAACGTTCGGAAAGTATTTCTGAGGCCTCAGTAATTAAATCCGAAGTTTCGGAAAGTATTTCTGACCCCTTGGTGGTAGATTCCGAAGGTTCGGAAGGGAAAAAAGAACAAATAGTGAATAAAGTTTGAAAGTATAAATTAATCAATGAAATCCCGCTCCTTCTTGTTATTTCTCGCCCTCTCGTTCCTCACGGTGGGTCTTTTCCTGGCCGATTTGGCTTGGGGAAGCATTCATATATCGTTGCGCGAGATAGTGACGGTGTTTTTTGGAAAAGGAACGGATGGAATTAATTCGGAGATATTGCTTAACTTCCGCTTGCCCAAAGCCATTACGGCGATGCTGGCGGGTGCTTCATTGTCAGTTGCCGGCTTGATGATGCAGACGTTGTTTCGTAATTCGTTGGCCGATCCGTATATTCTGGGTGTGAGCTCGGGCGCCAGTCTGGGCGTGGCATTGGTGATGATGGCAGCTTCTATTTTACCGGTTGCTTTTGTAAGCAGTGGGTGGGCATTAATTGTGGCGGCAATTATTGGCGCTTCGGTGGTGTTGGTGCTGGTGGTGGGTGTGTCGTTCAAAGTTCACAATGCTATTTCGTTGTTGATTGTCGGGTTGATGTTCGGAACCATTGCCGGTTCACTGGTGAGTGTGTTGCAAAATTTCAGTAATCCGGATGCTATCAAACTCTTTGTGATGTGGACATTCGGCAGCCTGAGTGCAGTTACCTGGAGTTATATGCAGGTATTGTTGCCGGTAGTATTGGTTGGTTTAGGCATGGCTTTCTTCCTCCAAAAACGTCTCGACGGATTACTGTTGGGCGAAAATTACGCCCGAGGATTGGGTGTTTCTATAGTTCGTACCCGCTTGTTGATAGTTGTTGCTACCGGATTGCTGGCAGGTGGAATTACGGCATTTACCGGTCCGATAGCTTTTGTGGGTATAGCCATTCCGCACATTGCACGCGGACTGTTCAAAACTTCGGGACATAAAATACTGTTGCCGGCCGTGGTGCTTTGCGGAGCATCGTTGCTGCTCGTATGCGATATAATTACTCAAATTCCAACATATACGTTGCCCATTAATACCGTCAATGCACTGTTTGGTGCGCCGATAATTATTTGGATAATATTAAAAAAACGGTAGAGACGCACGGCTGTGCGTCTATTTTTAAAATTTAAGAGACCCACACCGTGGGTCTCTACAAAAGGGAATATGTCAATTCTAACCACACAAAACCTATCCATCGGGTATTCCAAAAAAGGGAAAACAGATGTAGTAAAGTCCGGGCTCAACTTACAGTTGCAGCCGGGTGAATTGGTGTGTCTGATTGGCCCAAATGGCAGTGGAAAATCTACGTTAATGCGTACGCTTGCCGGCTTACAAAAGCCGGTGTCAGGACAAACAATGATTGACGGAAAAGAAATTTCGACGCTCAAACAGCGCGAAAAAGCCTTGTTGATATCATTGGTTTTGACCGAGCGGGTGGACATTGAAAATGCTACTGTTTATAATCTCGTTTCGCTGGGGCGGCATCCACACAGCAATTGGTGGGGAAATATTACCGACGACGAAGATTTGATTATTCGGGAAGCGATAGGCATGGTTCATATGGAGCACAAAATGCACCATAATATCAACGAACTGTCCGACGGAGAACGACAACGGGCCATGATAGCCAAAGCACTGGCTCAGGATACGCCTATCATAATGCTTGACGAACCCACGGCACATCTCGACTTGCCAAACCGGGTGGAAATAATGCTGTTGCTCCATCGGTTGGCTCGCGACACACAAAAAGCCATTCTGCTTTCTACGCATGAATTGGATTTGGCACTGCAAGCCGCACATCGTATCTGGCTTTTTAGTTCCAACCTGGATGTGGAATGTGGCGTGCCCGAAGATTTGGTTTTCAATGGCAGTTTCAATCGTGTTTTCGAAAGCAAATCATTTGTTTTCAATGCTGCCAATGGCAACTTTTCGATGAATTATCCAATGACCAAAAAAGTATGGGTGTACGGCGACAAAACCCGTATGTATTGGACCTTGCGTGCTTTGGCCCGTGCCGGATATATGGTTGTACAGGATGCAACTACCCAAATTTTGGTGACAGAAAATGGTTGGACATTGAATGAAAAAGATATTCACACCGTGGAAGAATTATTACAGGAATTAAATCAGCATTTTTTGGATGTTTAATTTCAATCCGGTAATTCTTAAAATGAATTATGTTTGTTGTATCTTTGTGCTAATTAAAATAAATAATTATTTTTCAAGTTAATAAAGAGTTTTAAACCTAAACTTACCGAAGCATACTTACTTCGCATGAAGAACAAACTCCTCAATATATTCTGCATTTTACTTTTCTCAACGGCTTTGTCGGCACAAACCAAAGTGCGCGTTTATGGTTATGTGATAGATAGCGAAAACAGGGGCATTGAATTGGCTAGTGTACATTTCGATAATACCTCAGTTGGCACTTCTACCAATCAAAATGGATTTTATGATGTAACAATGCTTGTAAAAGATTCCGCTACATTGGTATTTTCCATGTTGGGTTATCAAACAGTTAAACATACCATTCACCCGCATCAATCTGTTATTCAAATTTCGGTAGTACTTCCACCTTTATTAAAGCAAATAACTGAAGTTAATGTGCTGGGTCAGCGCCGCCAAACTTCTACCCTCGATGTGCTCGATCCTTCTAAATTCAGAATTATTCCTAATACTTCCGGAGGAATTGAATCCTATTTAATCACGTTTGCCGGGGTTAGTTCCAGCAATGAACTTAGCTCGCAATACAATGTGCGGGGTGGAAACTTTGATGAAAATGCAGTGTATGTAAATGGAATTGAGGTTTACAGGCCCTTGCTCATACGTGCCGGACAGCAGGAAGGATTGAGCTTTATCAATCCCGATATGGTTCAGAATGTGTCCTTTTCGGCCGGTGGTTTCGATGCCAAATATGGTGATAAAATGTCGTCGGTACTGGATATTCAGTATAAAAAACCAACCGAATTTGAAGCTTCGGCTTCATTAAGTTTGCTTGGTGCTTCCGCATATATAGGCACTGCCAACAAAAAATTCACTCAAATGCATGGGGTGCGTTATAAAACTTCGGCTTATCTGCTGGGGACGCTCGATACCAAGGCCGAGTACAATCCGGCATTTTTCGACTACCAAACCTATATGACTTATCAGCTGAGTCCAAAATCAGAACTTACTTTTTTGGGAAACTTCTCTCAAAATTCCTATCAGTTTGTACCTGTAAAGCGTGTGACTTCATTTGGAACATACCAAACTGCCCGAAATCTGACCATATACTTTGATGGACAGGAAAAGGACTTATTTCAAACGTCGTTTGGTGCACTTACTTATAATTATAAGCCCATTGCCGGGATGAAACTGAGTTTGTTAGCGTCCACATATTACACCAATGAAAATGAAACGTATGATATAAGTGGCGAGTATGAAATAAACGAACTGTTATTAACCGCTGATCCCGGACAGGCAACCGGAACCTCATTGGGTGTCGGGCAATACCATCAGCATGCAAGGAATAGGCTCAATGCTACTGTTTCCAATGTGGCTCATTTGGGCGAATATGATATTGCCAATCATAAAATGAGATGGGGCGTAAATGTCCAGAACGAAATGATTTCGGATAAAATAAGTGAATGGGAGTGGCGCGATTCTGTCGGTTATTCGCTGCCTTTCAGCAATAAGCAGGTGAATCTGTATTACAATTTGAAGTCGTCAAATGTATTATCCACATGGCGTTCTACGGCATTCTATCAGGATACTTATAAATGGAATTCCAATGCCGGAGCATTCTCTTTAACCGGTGGATTACGTGCCAATTACTGGACTTTCAATAAAGAACTTTTGGTTAGCCCACGCTTCTCGGTTTCATTTTTACCACATTGGAAACGCGATTTTAGCTTCCGTTTTGCCACAGGAGTATATTATCAGGCGCCATTCTACAAAGAAATACGCGATACTGCGACCGATGCGTTGGGCAATGTCACCATTCACCTGAATAACAAAATAAAAGCACAGCGATCACTTCAGTTTGTGTTTGGAGCCGACCAGTATTTCAGGGCCTGGGGGCGGCCATTTAAATTTACTACCGAAGCATACCTGAAACTGGCAGATCGGGTAATTTCTTATTCGGTGGATAATGTAAGCATTGTTTATTCCGGGAAAAATGATGCTAAAGCTTATACGGCCGGTATGGATTTTAAACTTTATGGGGAGCTGGTTCCCGGTGCCGATTCCTGGATTAATCTCTCGCTAATGAATGCCAAGCAAGATATAATTGGAGATTCATACGTTAGCCATACGTATGATTCCAATGGAAATATACTGACTTCTAAAACGGTTTATCAGGGATGGGTGCCCAGTCCGAGTGAGCAACGTTATACTTTTTCCATGCTATTTCAGGATTATTTGCCCAACAATCCAAAGTATAAAATGCAGCTGAAATTCATTTGGTCGGATGGTTTACCTTTTGGACCTCCTCATAATATTGAGTACCGTTCGGCTTTCCGCACACCACCTTATCGCCGTGTAGATATTGGAGCTTCACGCGTTTTGGTGAATGGAACTGATAAGGTGATGAGCAAATCGTGGTTGAAGCACGTCAGAAATATATGGTTGAATGTAGAAGTGTTCAACCTCCTCGATTTTGAAAATGTCAATTCCTATTATTGGGTCACCGATATTCACAATCAGCAAATGGCAGTTCCAAACTACCTGACCGGTCGCCAGCTTAACCTCAAAGTGATGGTGGACTTGAAATAGTTTATAGTAGGTAGTTTATAGTGGGTAGTCGTAAGCACTTAGTAGGTTTTGCTTTTTTTATATAAACTTCTTAATACTTACTTCTTACTTTTTACTATCTACTACTAGCTATAAACTACCAACTATAAACTACCTACTACTGGCTATAAACTACCAACTATAAACTATAAACTATCCCCTCCCGACTTCTTGTAACTAAACTTCTTTTATTATCGGGTAATTTTCACTAATTTTGCACCGATTATTATAATTCATTGTACAGAGTACAGACAAGGTATTTCCTTGTCTCTAACAAACTGAAATTATGCCACACACCTCACAACGGGGGCAGGCAATGCCCGAATCGCCTATTCGTAAATTGGTTCCGTTAGCTGACAAAGCTAAAGCACGCGGAATCAAAGTGTATCATCTCAATATCGGCCAGCCCGATTTGAAGACTCCTCAAGTCGCGTTGGATGCGATTCGCAATATTGATCGTACTGTGCTTGAATACAGCCCGAGTGATGGAATTAAAAGCCTGAGAACCAAATTGGCTGCATACTATCATACATTTAATATTGATGTTACCGAGGAAGATATTATTATCACTACAGGAGGTTCTGAGGCGGTAAATTTTGCCTTTATGAGCTGTCTGGATCCGGGCGATGAAATCATCGTTCCCGAACCTGCTTATGCTAATTATACTGCTTTTGCAATTGCTGCTGGTGCTGTGGTTCGTCCGGTGGTTTCGTCCATCGAAGAAGGATTTGCGTTGCCTCATGTTGATAAATTTGAGGAACTTATTACGCCCAAAACCAAAGGAATCCTGATTTGTAATCCCAATAATCCCACCGGCTATTTATATACCCGTGCGGAAATGAATAAAATTCGTGATCTGGTAAAGAAATATGATTTGTATCTTTTCTCCGACGAAGTATACCGCGAGTTTTGTTATACGGGCGCACCTTATATTTCAGCTTTTCATTTGGATGGAATAGAAGAAAATGTGGTGTTGATTGATTCTGTTTCGAAACGCTACAGCATGACCGGTGTTCGCATAGGAGCATTGGTTACCAAGAATAAAGAAGTCCGGAAAAACGTTATAAAATTCTGTCAGGCACGCTTAAGTCCACCTTTATTGGGTCAGATTGCCGCCGAAGCAGCCATGAGTACGCCACCCGATTATATGCTCGAAATGTATAACGAGTATGTGGAGCGTCGTAAATTTCTGATTGATGGTCTGAATCGCATTCCGGGTGTTTATTCACCCATTCCAATGGGCGCTTTTTACACTGTGGCACGTCTGCCGGTAGATGATGCCGATAAGTTCTGTGCCTGGTTGCTTTCCGACTTTGAATACGAAGGTTACACGGTGATGATGGCACCTGCATCGGGCTTTTATACCATTGAAGGTATGGGAAAAGATGAAGTCCGCATTGCCTATGTGTTGGACAAAGAAGATCTTAAACATGCATTGATTGTTCTTGGAAAAGCGTTACAAGCTTATCCGGGTAAGACAATTTGATGTGCTGATGTGATAATGTGTTGATGAGCTGATGTGATAATGTATTGATGTGGTGATTTGCAAATAAATTTATTTTCTGATTTACTAATTATCCGGTTACCGAATCAATTAATTACCTAATTACCTAATCATACATATTACCACATTATCAAATTATCACATCACCAAATTATCACATCACCAAATTACCTAAATATTTTGAGCCTCGAATATTTCATAGCTAAACGCATCCATTTTCAGCAGGGCAAGAAGAATGTTTCTCGTCCTGCCGTTCGTATTGCCACCATTGGTATTGCGCTTGGGCTTGCCGTAATGCTCATTTCGGTGGCGGTAGTCATTGGGTTTAAAAACGAAATTCGCAATAAAACCATTGGTTTTGGTGGTCATATTCAAATCACCAATTTCGATAATAACAATACCTATGAAATGAATCCTATCAAGGCGGATAATGCTTTGATTAAGAAAATTTCGGCAATTGATGGTGTGAAGCATGTACAGCGTTTTGCCACTAAGCCCGGGATTATAAAAACAGATACGGAATTTCAGGGAATTGTGGTGAAAGGGATTGATAAAGGTTTCGATTGGAAATTTTTCAAATCTAATCTGATTCAGGGAAAAATTCTGGATGTTTCGGGCGCTACGCCAAGTAATCAGGTTGTTTTGTCGAAATATCTGGCCAATTTGCTGGGCTTAAAACTCGGAGATAGTTTCTATACTTATTTTATTCAGGATCAGGTTCGCGCCCGTAAGTTTAAAATTGTTGGCATATATTCTACCAACTTCATTGAATACGACAAGCTTTTTATCCTGGTAGATATGCGTCAGGTGCAGGCTCTGAACGATTGGCCGGCCGATTCATTCAGTGGACTGGAAGTGCTCATTAATGATTTCAATAAGATAGACGAAGTGGGCGATAAGGTTTACGATGCCACCGCTAATAAGTTTACCAAAGAGGGCAATGCATATTCCACCCAAACCATTAAACAACTTAATCCGCAAATTTTTAGTTGGCTGGATTTGTTGGATATGAACGTATGGGTTATCCTTATTCTAATGCTTGCGGTAGCAGGGTTTAATATGATTTCCGGTTTGCTTATTCTCATTCTGGAGCGTACCAACATGATTGGAATCCTTAAATCGTTGGGTTCTACCGATTGGTCCGTTCGCAAAATCTTCTTGTATCATTCATTTTTTCTGATTGGAAAAGGCATGTTATGGGGTAATATAATCGGACTTTCGTTGTGTGCTATCCAGTACTTCACAGGTGCTATTCCACTCGATCCCGAAGCGTATTATGTGGCTACCGTTCCAATCTGTTTCAACTGGTTGTATATTCTTTTGCTAAATGTTGGTACATTGGTAGCTTCGCTGCTTATGATGATCGGACCATCATATTTGATAACAAAAATTACTCCGGCAAAGATAATCAGGTACGAATAGGTGTAAGCGAAGCGTCGAACAGAATGCGAAATCAATTCCACGGTTGTACAAACCAACTTTACGATAGTATAAGCCAACTTTACGACCGCGAAATCAACTTTACGATAGTATAAACCAACTTTACGATAGTATAAGCCAACTTTACGACCGCGAAACCAACTTTACGATAGTATAAGCCAACTTTACGATAGCGAAACCAACTTTACGATAGTATAAGCCAACTTTACGACCGCGAAGCCAACTTTACGATAGTATAAGCCAACTTTACGATAGCGAAACCAACATTATGATAGTATAAACCAACTTTACGACCGCGAAACCAACTTTATGATAGTGTAAACCAACTTTACGACCGCGAAACCAACTTTACATCCAAGTCCGTTGAATAAATAACATCGGATATTTATTTGTTTACTTGTCTATAAATTCTTATTTTTGCATATCAAGATGTTCTGAATCTCATAAGTAAAATAACTCCACATCTTGTCTCTTATAACCAACAACTTCTGACTGACCCATGATTAAAGACCAAATAGAATCCCTCCGTCGGGAACTCGACCAACATAATTTTAATTATTATGTAAAGTCAACGCCCACAATTTCCGACTTTGAGTTCGATGCCAAGATGAAGCAATTGCAGGAACTGGAAGCTCAATATCCGGAGTTTTTTGATCCAAATTCACCTACTCAACGCGTTGGGAGTGACATTGCCAGTGGTTTTGAACAAGTGGCGCACGTTTATCCCATGCTTTCGTTGGGGAATACCTATTCCGAAGGCGAAGTACAGGATTTTTACGAACGGGTACGCAAGGGATTGAACGAAGAGTTTGAACTGGTTTGTGAATTGAAATACGATGGAACTTCTATTTCGCTCACTTATGAGGATGGTTTATTGGTACGTGCCGTGACCCGTGGCGATGGAGAAAAAGGCGATGATGTAACGGCAAACGTGAAAACCATTCGCAGCATTCCGTTGCGGTTGCAGGGGGATTTTCCTAAATCGTTCGAAATTCGGGGCGAAATTCTGATGCCCTGGTCTGTGTTTGATGATTTAAATAAAGAAAGAGAAGAGCAGGAAGAACAGCTTTTTGCCAATCCGCGCAATGCTGCTTCGGGAACACTGAAACTCCAAAACTCAGCAACTGTGGCCAGTCGCAAACTCGATGCTTATTTCTATTATTTATTGGGTGAAAACCTTCTATCCGATTTACATTCCGAGAATTTGAAAGCGGCCCATTCGTGGGGTTTTAAAATATCCGATGCTACCAAAGTGTGTAAAACACTGGAAGAAGTATCCACGTTTATCAACTTTTGGGATGTGGAACGTAAAAACCTTCCGGTGGCTACTGATGGCATTGTGTTGAAAGTAAACTCTATTCCTCAGCAACGTGCATTGGGCTTCACGGCCAAATCGCCCCGTTGGGCAATTTCTTATAAGTTTCAGGCCGAAAAAGCGGTGACAAGACTCAACTCAGTTTCGTATCAGGTGGGTAGGACAGGAGCTGTAACTCCGGTTGCCAATCTTGATCCGGTGCAACTGTCCGGCACAACGGTAAAGCGTGCTTCGCTGCATAATGCAGACATTATCGAAGCGCTCGATTTGCACATTGGCGATATGGTTTTTGTGGAAAAAGGCGGCGAAATTATTCCAAAGATTACGGCAGTGGATAAGGATGCCCGTTTATTGATTGGCGATAAAGTAAAGTTTATCAAAAACTGTCCTGAATGTGGTGCTGCCTTGGTGCGTTTTGAAGGCGAAGCAGCTCATTATTGTCCTAACGAAAATGCCTGTCCGCCTCAGATTAAGGGAAAGATGGAGCACTTTGTGAGCCGCAAAGCCATGAATATTGATGGGCTCGGAAGTGAAACGATAAATCTATTATTTCAAAACGATTTATTGCATAATATTGCCGATATTTACACATTGAAAATACCCGATCTCATTCGGTTGGAACGCCTTGGTTCAAAATCGGCATATAACATTAAAGATGGTGCCGAAAAATCGAAAGAAGTTCCGTTCGAACGGGTTGTTTTTGGACTCGGTATCCGGTTTGTAGGTGAAACTATTGCCAAAAAGCTGGCTTATGCTTTTAAAAATATCGAAGCATTGGAACAAGCCACTTTCGATGAATTAAATGCTGTAGGTGAAATTGGTGGACGCATTGCTCAAAGTGTGGTAGCTTATTTTTCTGATTCGCAGAATGTAGAAATGCTGAACAGGCTGAAAGAATATGGTTTGCAAATGACATTGTCGGAGGAAAAGTTACAAGCTCATAGTACAACATTGACTGGTTTATCAATCGTTATTAGTGGAACATTTGCAAAGCATTCCCGTGATGAATATAAAACTATGATAGAAATGAATGGCGGAAAAAATGTGGGAAGTGTTTCTGCAAAAACGTCATTTATCCTTGCCGGTGAAAATATGGGACCGGAAAAATTGAAAAAAGCCGAGAAATTAGGTGTAAAGTTGGTGGATGAAGATGAGTTTTTATCTATGATTGGCGATTAATACTCACAGAGTTATGAAATATGCATTATGCATAAATAAATGATTATGTTTAAAAGATTAAATAAATATTTGTTTCAGAAACGTGCTCAGAAATACCTGAGTTCTTCGCTTCGCGAACGTCGTTTTGTAAGTTACGCTAAAGCCAAAACGGTGCTTTTACTGTTCGAAAGTGATTTCTCGGAAAAAAATCTGTCTATCCGCAGAATGATAAATCAATTGCAGCAAGATGGTAAAAAGGTTTCTGCCTGGGGTTTTGTCAACAAAAAAGAAGTTGCTTCTTCCATATTGCCCGATTTTAGAATTCTGCATCATAAGCAAACCGACATTTTTCAAAAACCTCTGATTTCATTTATCAATGAACTCGATAACATGGAATTTGACCTGTTGATTGATTTATCGTTGAAGCCTCTTATAGCGCTGGAATATTTAGCTATGTATGCCAATGCTTCCTGCAAAGCAGGTGCAAAAAAAACAGAATTGCCTATTTTAGATTTTGTTATTGATTTGGAAAATATTAAAACTCCTGAAAATAGTGAATCTAACGAAATTCTTATTGATGAAACTTACCTTTTCGAACAGATAATTTTTTACCTCAAACGCATACAAACTAACGATTAAAGCGTTACTTTTGCAAACAAATTGTATTTTTTCTACCGATGATTAATAATAAATTGACAGGAATGGGTGTAGCGTTGATTACACCCTTTAAAACAGATGAATCCATAGATTACGATGCTTTAGCCCGATTGGTGGAGCATTTGATTAAAAATGGTACCGATTACCTTGTGGTTTGTGGAACTACAGCCGAAACTCCTACACTTACCGAACAGGAAAAAGAGGATGTAACGCGTTTTGTGTTGCAGTGTGCAGCCGGACGGTTACCCATAGTGCTGGGCATTGGAGGCAATAATACCAAAGCGGTAGTTGAGAAACTAAATACCTACGATTTTAGTGGAATTGATGCTATTCTTTCTGTGACTCCTTATTATAACAAGCCATCGCAAGAAGGTTTATATCAGCATTATGCTGCCATTGCCAACGCTTCGCCACTGCCTGTAGTGCTTTACAATGTTCCCGGAAGAACCGGAGTGAACATGACTGCCGATACCACGTTGCGCCTGGCAAAAGAATTCAAAAATATTTGTGCTATCAAAGAGGCTTCGGGCAATTTTACTCAGATTGATGATATTATCAAAAATAAGCCGAAGGAATTTATGGTAATTTCCGGTGATGATGGCATTACTTTCCCACTGATTACACTTGGAGCAGTTGGGGTAATTTCGGTTATCGGAAATGCTTTTCCACGTGAGTTTAGCCGCATGGTTCGCCTGGCTTTGCAGGGTGATTACGACAATGCACGCCAGATTCACTATCATTTTACAGAGCTTATTCAATTGCTTTTTGTGGAAGGAAATCCTGCCGGAGTGAAAAGTATGCTGGCTGTAATGGGTTTAATTGAAAATCAATTACGTCTGCCATTGGTGCCAAATACCATAAAAACTTATGAAAAAATAAGAGCTGTTCTTAACGAGCTCAATATTAAATGCTAGTACAACCTGATTTCAAGGAAAATGGAATTGGCATTTGCTATTATCATAAATAAAGATGTTTTTAAATTTAAATTGACTGAACATATTTACTTTCAGTCAGCCAATGCATAAGTGCTAAAATAAAATTGATCATGACATCTATTAAAATAAAATCGTTCAAAAAAATTATACTAAACCTGCTTCTGACAGTCCTTGTTGGCGCAGGTATTTTTCTAATATTGCCTTCCAACTACTATGTTCGAAAGGCTTTAATACACTGGATGCCTACAATTGACCAGTACAATATTTTTGAAAACAGAATAGTAAAAGCTGATGATCCCCAACCATGGGAATTTGGTCCGAATGTTGAAAATAATCAGATACCGGCTGAATTTGAACCCGAATTTAAAAAATTAGAAACGGTCGCTTTTGTGGTTGTTCAGCATAATAAAATTATTGAGGAACAATATTGGAATAATTATAGTCCTTTGAGCCTGACCAATTCATTTTCAATGGCAAAAAGTATTATTTCATTATTGGTTGGTTGTGCTATTAACGATGGTAGCATTAAAAGTGTAGACCAACCGGTGAGTGATTTTTTGCCGGAATGGACTTCGTTCAAAAGTAAAACTTTGACGATAAAGGATTTGTTGACAATGAGCGCCGGTGTAGAATGGGACGAATCCTATAATTCGCTTTTCTCCAAAACAACTCAGGCTTATTATGGTAATGATTTGTGGAAGTTGGCACTAACCGAAAAACTGGTTGAGAAACCGGGTGTTCGCTTTTATTATCAAAGTGGTGTGTCGCAAATTCTGGCTTTCATTTTGAAAAAAGCAACCGGAAAAAATATAGCCGATTATGCTTCCGAAAAACTTTGGACTCCCATTCAAGCCGAAGAAGATGCGCAGTGGTCGCTGGATCATAAGGATGGAGTTGAAAAAGCCTATTGCTGTTTTAATACTAATGCGCGCGATTTTGCCCGCCTGGGTCAGTTGATATTGAATAAAGGCATGTGGAATGGACAACAGGTAGTTGATTCTAATTATATTCGCGAAGCCACAACGCCTGCAACCTGGCTACAGTATACAAGACCGCTACAACTAGGAGAAACTACATTAAGAGCTCCAATACCTTGTTCATTCTACGGCTATCAATTTTGGATGCTCAATTATCAGGGTCTTAAAGTTATCAATTTTCGTGGTATGTTAGGTCAGTATATTCTGGTAATACCGCAATTGGATGCTGTCATTGTTCGGCTGGGAAAGAAAAGAGACAAAGAAATTAATGTCGATCAGAATTACTCAAAAGATATTGAGCTCTGGATAAAAGCCGGTATTGATGCGATAAACAAGCAGTAAGTGTTTATCACCGAATATAAAAAAAAGGATTTCAAATTTAATTTGAAATCCTTTTTTTTGTATTCGGAGTATGAGAATCTTAGCTGTTTTTATTGGCTAAATAATCCAAAATCATAAACATCTTATTGTTGTTCGATTCAATGTTGGCGGTTTGCTCCAGAATTTTTGAACCCGATTGCATTGTTTCACTTTCTACTAATTCACTCATTCCGTTTTCTACCATTCCCTGTAAAGTTTGTTTTGTTACTTCAAAGTGAAACTGTAAGCCTAATACGTTTTCGTTGAATAAGAAAGCCTGATTTTTGCAGATGTCGGAACTGATTAGATGTTTACTTCCTGCGGGTAAATCATACGTATCGCCATGCCAGTGAAAAACCGGAAATTGCGTGTCGAAGCCTTTAAACATTAGTTCCGTTTTAGCATTGTCCGATAATTTTACATTGAACCAACCGATTTCTTTCTGTTTATTTGGATATACTTTTGCACCAAGAACTTCCGCTATTAGCTGTGATCCAAGACAGATGCCCAGCACAGTTTTTCCTTTCTCAATGGCTTGCTTAATAAACGTCTTCTCTTCTGCCAACCACGAATAAACAGCCTCATCGTACACACCCATTGGTCCGCCCATAATGATAAGCCAATCAATATCATCAAGGTTTGGCAAGCTGTAATTTTCGTAAAAATGTGTGTAGGTGAGCGAATGATTATTTTTGGTAACCCATTGTTCAATGCAGCCCAATCCTTCAAACGGGACGTGCATAAATACATGTATGGCAAGTTTTTTCATTTCTATCTTTGTTTTGTTACCTTACATTCATTTGTATTGATGTTGAATCGGTTGATACAGTATCAGTTTGCGATGTTGTTTCAATTTGATTTTCAAAGACTGGATTTTCTTTGACTGAATTTTTCAATACAATATTGCCTATAATCATGCTTACTACAACAAAGGCAAATAGCCCGAGTAGTAATTTATTGCTTGTTTTCATAAATTCGAAATTAGTTGTTGGATGCTTGTATTTATAATAGATTTGGTGTAGATAAAGAGTTTGCTTTCGCTAGCCTGAACGGAGTCACACTTTACCTGGCTTTTGCTAAATTCGTCTGTTATTTCACGCAGCGGTTCCATAACAATGCTTTTATCTTTCATGTTGTGAAGTAAACCGATACCCACAACTACTATTACAGCCATGGCTTTGGGGATTCTTTGGGTTGTTTTCATTGTGTGACAGAATTTATTGATTGTTTTTGATGTATTCGTCATAACGGACTTTGAGTTCGTCAAAGTTCATGCCTAGCAAGGACATGCTCTTGAAAAATACCGGAAGTTCATGATCCATAAACTGATCCCGACGATATTTTATTATCTTTTCTTTGGCTTGTTCTGCAACGAAATATCCAACTCCACGTTTGTTGAATATGATCTCGTTGTTTTGCAGAAAGTCAAAGGTTCGCATTACGGTATTGGGATTAACCTGCAAGTCCACTCCCAATTCCCTTACTGACAGAATGCGGTCGCCTTCGTTCCAGCGGCCGAGCAAAATCTGTTCGCAGACGTAATCGCCTATTTGCAGGTAAATGGCTTGTGTATCTTTGAATTCCATGATATTAAACTTGTTTTTCGGTTAAGCGGAAATAGGTCACGACCCAGAAAAATGGGATTAATGCATACCAGAAGGCACTGCCTAATCCTTTAGCAATTTGTGAACCTAACATATGACCGGAACTATAATTTACATTGAAATTTATCATTTGCCCGTTTAAATGATAGGTGCCAAATGTAACTTTCAGTAAGAATAATTCTATGAGGCTCAATATGATTACTAATGCAATAAATGTCAATATAGTTTTTCCGACAGCATTTCCTTTGAAATAGATTGAACCTAGCATAAATACCGATTGAATGCTTGCAAAAGCAGTAAATAAATCTAATAAATTTGAACCATGGTTGTAGCTAGTATGTAATCCATGATTGTTTACATAGTATTCAGGAGTTTGAAATAGTGCAAATTGAATTGGATTGTGTAAATCCAAGAGTAGATTGCCAAGTGTTGTTCCTAGTACAGTTCCGATAGTATAGGTAATCAATATCATTACAAAATAATAGAACGTGCTCAGTATAATGGCTGTCGTCAGTTTTTCGAAATGAGTTGCAGGAATCAATAAATAATGCATTCCTGTTGGTGTGAAATTGAAAACTTTGAATGTTCGGGCTGCAAAGATAAATCCGGAGATATATAAAAATATTTGAACAGAAATTGCCTTTTCTCTAGAGCCGGCTAAGTGCATAAGCGTAAAGACAAATATAGTAATTCCCCAGAAGGTAAGTTCACGTTGTTTGTTTTCTATGAAATATCGTTTAAGAAGTAAACCTAAACGATTTATATTTAATGTTGTATCCATTGTGTTGAAGTTTTTATGAATTATAAAAGATGTGAGAATTTAAGCCTAATTATTTTTACTGGAAAAAATACTTTTTATCCTTTTTTTGTCTGCAAAAATGGCATTGAATAATAGCTCGATATCTACTTTGCTTTCTTCGCCGGTAGTGTTTTCGCGTACCTGGTATAATCCGCGGAGCGAATCTTCGGAGTAAATCACCGTATCATCCGTTTCATTTCTATCAACAACTTTAAAAAGCAATTTTTTGGCAATACTTTCAATCGATTCGTTGAACACAATTTCGTGCCCATCCATAATGGTTATGCTGTCAATCAGGCTATCCAAATCGCGAACCTGATGGGTGGAAATAATAACGCAGCGATTTTCATCAATAGCCGAAGCTGCCATACGACGAAATTGGCCTTTTGATGGAATGTCCAAACCGTTAGTTGGTTCATCCATCAAAAGTAATTTGGTGTTTGTGGCCAGTCCAAAAGCAATCATCACCTTCTTTTTTTGTCCGTGCGACAGCTTGTCCAACTTCGAACTTTTAGATTCTACTTCAAATTCTTTTAAATACTCATTGAACTGGGTTGTGCTGAAATTAGGATAAAAAGGAGCATACACTTTTTCGTAGTTTTCAATGCTCAGTGTAAGTTGTGGTAATTCTTCAGGTAGGAAGAAAATTTCCTGTAACATTTCCGGTTGACGTTTTGCCGGATTGAAATCCAGCGTTGCGATAGTTCCTTTTTTAGCAAACACCAATCCGGATATAAGCTTTAATAAAGTACTTTTACCTTCGCCATTTTTGCCTAGCAATCCATGAATCCGTCCGGTTTCGAGTTGTAAACTCAAGTTAGTTAAAAGTTTTGTGCTTCGGGTATAACTGAAATCTACATTTTTAATATCAATCATATTATTCATTATTAAGTGTTGTTTTATAAGTAATAAATCGCCTTAGTGTTCTAGTGAAATAGTACACCGCAAAAGTATAGCAATATTTGAAAACACAAATAACATTAAGGTTAATAAATATTAATTCGATAAAAATATTTATTATATCCTTATTCTCAACTCATTTTACTGCATTCAGGATAAGGATTGCAAATCAAAAATGAACGAATCCAAACCTAAAAATGTGTACCTTTGCACTTAATTTTAATTTTAAAATCGATTCGAAAACAAAATATATATGCATTCAATTTCAGATAAACTCCAACAATTTGAGCGATTGCTTGAAATTATGACCGAACTGCGTGCCAAATGCCCGTGGGACAAGGAACAAACCTTCGAAAGTCTGCGCACACTCACCATTGAAGAAACTTACGAACTGGCTGATGCCATTATGCGGGATGACAAAACTGAAATTCGGAAAGAGCTGGGTGATGTCCTTTTACACATTGTTTTTTATTCCGAAATGGGTAAAGAAACCCAGGATTTTGATATTTACGATGTTTGTAAAGGGCTTATCGATAAGCTTATTTACCGTCATCCACATATTTTTGCCGAAGCCGAAGCCGAAACCAGTGAAATAGTAATGCAAAACTGGGAAACGCTGAAACTCAAAGAAAAGGGCGGAAATAAATCAGTTTTGGCAGGTGTTCCAAATTCGTTGCCGGCACTAATAAAAGCACACCGAATTCAGGATAAAGCACGCAGCGTAGGTTTCGACTGGGAACACCGCGAGCAAGTGTGGGAAAAAGTGCAGGAGGAAATCAACGAGTTTAAAGTAGAGATTGCCGCCATGGATAAAGATAAAATGGAAGCTGAATTTGGTGACTTGATGTTCAGTCTGATTAATGCCGCCAGACTCTACGATATTAATCCGGAAAATGCATTGGAACGTACCAACCGCAAGTTTATCAGCCGTTTCAACTACCTGGAATCAAAGACCATTACTCAGGGAATTGACCTAAAGGCCATGAGTTTAGAAGAAATGGACGTGATTTGGGAAGAAGCGAAGAAACAGGAAGCCCCATAAATTCCAAGAAGGGGAATTTTGAAGATCGGGTTTTGTTTAAGATTTATATTGTACTTAATTCTATTCTGTTTAATAATAATAAAAAAAACAACGATGGAAAAACATAAATTTGAAGAAGACGAAAAAAAAAGATTACGTGAACAATTGGGTGTTGATCCGGATGAACTATTGGATACAGTGGCGAAATTTACGGAATTGTATCGCAAGATTAAGTTGTTGCAATTTCCATTGACAAAAGACCTGAAGGAAAAACTGAAAGAATTGTTCGAAAAGCAATATCCGGGAATAAAGCCTTATATTCAAATCTGGCATGTAAACTGGGTATTCGAAGCCATGGAAGGAGTAGCCAATACTTTGTCCATACGGTTGGTAAATTTCTTTGAGAAGGTGGAGAAAGGAGAAAACTTTAAGGAAGGATTTGAGAATTATGATCAATATGTGAACTTATACACCAAACCTTACGAGGCACGTAAATCGGTGATTGAATACGACAAATTGAAGCTCAACGTCGAAGAGTTGAGGATATATGAACAGGTTGTTGAAGATTCGTATCAGGAGGATTTGATAGGATACAAGCAAATGAACCTGGAGAGAAATGAATTTCTGAATGTAGTACATATGCAGGTACTTCGATATTTTGGTGAACAGACCGAGGAACTCACTCCTGACCAATGGTTACATTACGATATCTTAGTAGGGATGGGTTGGGATGATTATTTTGATGAATGTAAAGAATTAAACTACTATCTGATTAAAAAAAACATGCAGGAATATCCCGGTTTGGATTATGATCATTTTTTATTGAAACAAAGCGAAAAGTATCGTGAAGAATCAGCGCGCGAAAATCAAATTATTGGAGAACAATAGTTTTCAATAAATTATCTGACTCTAAATAATCAAATAAATAATTAGCTACAAGCTATAATTAGGCATTTAACTATCAACCAACAACTATCAACTCTTAATTTTAAACTGTCAACTAAATAAATGCTTTATCCACTTCATTTCGAACAAAAAATAGCTTTTACCACAGTTCGCCAATTGTTGAAAGACAAGTGTGTGAGCTCGCTGGGCGAAGAAAAAGTAGATGAAATTCAGTTTTCGCCGGACTATGCCGATGTTATGCGCTTGCTCAGTCAGACCGACGAAATGCTGCGTGTGCTCACTACAGATGCTGACGAATTGCCCATTGGAGACTTTTACGATGTTCGTCCGGCTTTGTCGCGGGTGCGTGTGGAAGGACTTTTTTTGGATGAGCTGGAAGTGTTCGATCTTCGTCGGGCATTGGAAGCGGTGCGGCGATTGGTTGTTTTTCTAACCAAACATGAAGCCGAGGTGTATCCGCATTTACACGAATTAGTGCTGGGCATTGAGACTTTTCCGCTTATTATTAATCGGATTGATAGCATTCTGAATAAATTTGGGAAGATAAAAGACAACGCTTCCAACGAGTTAGCCCGAATACGGAAAGATGTTTTTCAGGTTCAAAGTTCCATTTCACGTACGTTGAATTCTATTCTGCGTCAGGCGCAAGCCGATGGTTATGTGGAAAAAGACGTGGCGCCAACCATGCGAGAGGGTCGGTTGGTTATTCCGGTTTCGCCGGCGTTTAAACGCAAAGTGAGCGGTATTGTACACGATGAATCTGCCACCGGGAAAACGGTTTTTATTGAACCACAACAAGTGGTGGAAGCTAATAACCGTCTGCGCGAACTGGAAGGTGAGGAGCGAAGGGAAATCATGCGTATTTTGTTGGATTTCACAAACTTTGTTCGTCCACATTTCGAAGAAATTTTTGCTTCGCAATACTTTTTAGGTTGGATTGATTTTTTGCGTGCCAAAGCTCTTTTTGCCATCGAAATTAAAGCCATCAAACCACGGGTTGATGATATGTGCCAATTGGAATGGGCAAAGGCAGTGCATCCACTTTTACTGCTTTCACTCAAAAAACAAGGTAAAGACATTGTTCCGCTTGATATTACGCTCAATGAAAAACAACGCATATTGTTGATTTCCGGACCAAATGCAGGTGGTAAATCGGTGTGTTTGAAAACGGTGGTTTTGTTGCAATATATGTTGCAATGCGGTTTGTTGGTGCCACTCCACGATAGCAGTAGAGCCGGTATTTTCGAGCGCTTATTCATTGATATTGGCGATGAGCAATCCATTGAAAACGATCTTTCTACCTACAGTTCGCATTTGCTGAACATGAAATATTTCATTAAGAACAGCAATTCGAAGACACTTTTGCTAATTGATGAATTTGGAACAGGAACCGAACCTATGATTGGTGGAGCCATTGCCGAAGCCACGTTGGAACGTTTTAATCGGAACCTGGCTTTTGGTGTTATTACCACGCATTATACCAACCTGAAACATTATGCCGAGGATGCTCCGGGCATTGTAAATGGTGCCATGTTGTACGATCGTCAGCATTTGCAGCCGCTTTTTCAGCTCAGTATTGGTAATCCGGGAAGCTCGTTTGCCATAGAAATTGCCCGTAAAATTGGTTTGCCCGAAGATCTGATAGCCGAAGCTGCCGATAAAGTAGGAGCAGAGCATCTGGATTATGACAAGCATTTGCAAGATATTGTGCGCGATAAAAGGTACTGGGAAAACAAGCGTCAGCAGATTCGTCAGAAGGAAAAGAAGCTGGAAGAAACGCTTGAAAAATACGAAGCCGAAATGGCTGGAATTGATAAACAGAGGAAGGAAATTACTTCCAAAGCCAAAGATGAAGCTAAGAATCTGTTGAGTGAGGCCAATGCGAAAATTGAAAATACCATTCGTCAGATAAAAGAAGCTGATGCAGAAAAAGTTCGTACGCAGTTGGTGCGAAAGGAATTGGATGATTTTAAGGCGAAGATTGCAAGCCCACAACAAGAAACAGGTAGGGACAGGTCGCGACCTGTCCAACAACCCAAAATTGTCATCAATAAGGACAAGTCACGACTTGTCCCTACATATAATGTTGAAAATGAATCGTTGAAAATTGGTGCTAATGTTCGCATTAAAGGTCAAACGGCAACAGGTAAAATTATCGAAATTCAGGATAAACAAGCTGTTGTGGCTTTTGGGCAAATGAAATCGACCGTGAAACTGGCTAAACTGGAAACAATAAGCAATACGCAATTAAAAAAGGAAGCAAAAAAATATGATTCGCTGGGCAGTTCTGCCACCGATGAAGTGCGCCAGCGCAAACTGACTTTTACTTCCGAAATTGATGTGCGTGGTATGCGTGGCGACGAAGCGTTGCAGGCAGTGATGTATTTCATCGATGATGCGGTGATGGTAGGTGTGGCTTCAGTGCGCATTTTGCATGGCACCGGAACGGGAGCATTGCGCCAAATGATTCGCCAATACCTGGCAACAATTCATGGTGTGAAAACGTATCGCGACGAACACATTCAGTTTGGTGGTGCAGGAATTACGGTGGTGGAATTTGAATAAAAAGACTCAAGACTCATAAAGGAGCTTTTGAAAATAGCACCTATCGGGTATAATCAGACAAATAAAATAAGGTTTTATACCCGATAGGGTACGAAACCTTATTTTACTTTAGCCCTTACAAATTGAGCATTTTTCAAATCATCCATAAGTATTTTGGACGGCACAAAGGCTACCCGCTTTACAAATATAGATTCTGCCCGAATGTCATCAGGATTATCCACCGGACGGCTTTCGGCAGTAAGTGAAAAGGTACCAAACCCATCGAGGCATACATGGTTGCTATCGCGTAGCTCCGTTTCAATTTGTTCCAGAACCATGCGTACCGACATCTCCATTTCAATGGCGCTCAGTGCCTTGCCATGTGATGCTCTTTTGCATATATCCTTCAACGTAAGTGTGTTGGCGCGGACTACCTGAGGATGATACGCCGTTTTCTTATGACCTTCCGGGTTCAGGTTGTCCCCTTTCAAAACCATCTTGTACTGTATGCTCATAAGCTCCTTAGCTATTAGTTGTTTCTATTTGATGTATTGATGTATAATTGCAATTGTTTTAGTCATAATATAATGATAATTAATAATTGTCCTATATTAGCTACATAATCATCCTATATATGTTGGTAGTTTATCATATATGGTTTAAAGTAATAGAGTGTATAGGCTGATATTAAATGAACAATATGATTGTGCTAATTGTTCGGCATGGTTGAATTTAATTATCAGTATGAAAGTGATAACAGATAGTGATGTTTTTGGCAAACATCGCTGATTTCCTGAACCGGGAACGTGAGATTATTTTTTATCCAATTGCCCGAAAACCTTTTTTAATAAATCGTTTACACGGGCTGCCGGATCGGTTCGTATCAACTTTTCTTCGGCAGCAACTTTGACAAAAAGAGCATCCAAAGCCTTTTCTGTAACATAATCTTCCAAGTTTACATTCACAGTTTTCATTCTCGAAAATTTTCCAACAGTTGAGTTTGCAACTCCATTATAGCTTGAGCAAAGTAAACTCCAGGTTTGGTTGGTTGATATATTGGCAACCAGCGGTTTATTGAGCGATACCTTAACTTTTGGGGCGAATGCAGCTTTTAATTCAGCATATGTGTTTTGACGTAAATACTCTGTGGCTGCATTATCTTTTCCAAACAAAATATTGACAGCGTCGGTAATACTCATTTTCAAAATAGCGTTTTTGAAAATTGGAGTTGCTTCTTTTACTGCATCTTCGGCCGTGCGATTGAGCGAAAGAATAGTCTTATTTTCCAATTCTTTTCCGCCGGGTATATACTTAATGTTATTAGTTATTGATTTGGCTTCGGGAGGTAATAAAAGCTTAACAACAGCATCGTTGTAAAAACCATTTTCAACACCCAGCATTCCAACCGCTTTTTCTATACCTACATTTAATGAGCTTTTTAAACCTTCAATATTTTCGTCGTTGTTGACAGTTGGTTTTGTTGCATTAGTAATAAGTGTTTGTATTTTCGACAAGTTTACCTGTCCGCAAACAGAAAGGTTGAAGCCTAGGATGGCAAGAATTATTAGTTGTTTCATTGAGTTGTATTTTTGAGTGAAATCGTTTGTCCGAACAAAAATAGGCATTTTTTCTGACAATACTTATAATTGTTTAAGGTTGATTCTACGAACATTTTAATAGTTGAGGCGTTAATACAACTATGAAATCAATCATCAAAATATAAATTTAAAAGTAAAATAAACATGAGTAAAATTGAAAAAATTGTAGCTCGCGAAATTTTAGATTCGCGTGGAAACCCAACAGTAGAAGTAGACGTTTATCTGGAATCCGGAGTAATGGCTCGTGCCGATGTTCCTTCTGGAGCTTCAACAGGAGAAAACGAAGCTATTGAATTGCGCGATGGTGACAAAAAACGTTATTTGGGAAAAGGTGTTCTGAAGGCGGTTGCAAATGTAAATGATGTACTGGCTCCGGCTTTAATTGGTATAAGTGCATTGCAACAGCGGGCTATCGATAAACTTATGATTAAGTTGGATGGAACCAAAACTAAATCCAATTTGGGTGCAAATGCTATTTTAGGTGTTTCGCTGGCTGTTGCCAAAGCTGCTGCTGCTTATCTGGATATGCCTTTGTATCGTTATATTGGTGGAACTAACGCATTTGTTTTGCCGGTTCCAATGATGAACATTATCAATGGCGGTTCACACTCCGATGCTCCGATTGCATTTCAGGAATTCATGATTCGTCCGGTAGGAGCAACTTCTTTTCACGAAGGCTTGCGTATGGGATCTGAAGTTTTTCATTCATTGAAAAAAGTACTTCACGATCGTAACCTCAGCACTGCTGTTGGTGACGAAGGTGGTTTCGCTCCAGCACTGAAAGGAACGGAAGATGCATTGGAATCAATCATTGAGGCAATTGAAAAGGCCGGTTATAAAGCCGGTAAAGATGTTACAATCGGGTTGGACTGTGCTGCTTCTGAATTTTACAAAGATGGAATTTATGATTATTCGAAATTTGAAGGCCCGAACGGCGCGAAACGTACTTCAGCCCAGCAAGTTGAATTTTTAGCTGAACTGGCTGCCAAATATCCGATTGATTCTATTGAAGATGGTATGAACGAAGGTGACTGGGATGGTTGGAAATTATTGACTGATAAGCTTGGTAGTAAATTGCAATTGGTTGGCGATGACCTTTTTGTAACTAATGTTGATTACCTGAAAAAAGGAATTGAATTGGGTTGTGCCAATTCTATTTTGATTAAAGTAAATCAAATTGGTACTTTATCCGAAACGTTGGATGCAATTGAAATGGCTCATCGTGCCGGATATACTTCCGTTACTTCTCACCGTTCGGGCGAAACTGAAGATACTACAATTGCTGATATAGCTGTTGCAACCAACTCCGGTCAAATCAAAACCGGTTCGTTGAGTCGCTCGGATCGTATGGCAAAATACAATCAATTACTTCGTATAGAAGAAGAGTTAGGAGATTTAGCCGTTTATGGATTTAAGAAATAATTGATAGTTGTCATTTAATAAATCTATTTTGAATATTTATTTCAGAAATAAATCAAGAGCCACCAATTATAAAGGTGGCTCTTTTTGTTTTCAGTTTTTTTTACGAACAAATCACTCACCGTTAAGGCGCGTTAAGCATGAAAATGATAGTATTAAATTTGGATAAATATCTTGCTTGCTTATAATTGAAGGCATAACTTTTGTATATTTTCGCAGAGTGGTTTTAGGTGCAATCAATGATAAATTCAAACTTATAATTAACAAGATTCGGATTCATAGTTGATTAATTGTACTTAAATACAGTTTTAAAATTTGATTATAAACTAATAATTAATTGGAATATGAAAATGATGAATCTAACAAAAAGAACAAAAACCCTGGGATTTTTTATTTTAATCGTAGTAGTGAGTGTGGCAACAAATCTTACTACAAATCTTGTCACTCAGAAACATGATAGCTTAAGTAGTCAAGAACGTCAACTCCCTGTTACTTATGCTAAATTTTCCCATGCTGCAAGTGCTATAGAAACCGACTTTACAGTTGCAGCGGAGCTCTCAGTACATGCAGTTGTTCACGTAAAAACCAAAACTCCTATGAAAACCCAGCAATTTGGTGGTTTTCAGGATGATCCATTTTTCGAATACTTTTTTGGTCGCCCGCAACAAGCTCCTAATAAGCACAAAGAAGTACCTATGCAGGAAGGTGTCGGTTCAGGTGTGATTATTTCTAACGATGGTTATATAGTAACTAATAATCATGTTGTAGAAGGATCTTCGGATATTGAAGTGACATTGAATGACAAGCGTACTTTTAAAGCAAAACTGGTTGGTACGGATCCCAATACTGATTTAGCTTTAATAAAAATTGATGCAGAGAAACTGCCTATAATTGCTTTTGGGAATTCAGATTCGCTAAAAGTTGGTGAGTGGGTATTGGCTGTAGGTAATCCTTTTAACTTGACTTCTACCGTTACTGCAGGTATAGTAAGTGCTAAAGCCCGGAATATCAACATTATTGATTCGCAAATGAAAATCGAATCGTTTATACAGACGGATGCAGCTGTAAATCCGGGCAATAGTGGTGGTGCTTTGGTAAACACAAGAGGTGAATTAGTAGGAATAAACACTGCTATTGCCTCACAAACCGGTTCGTATGCCGGTTACTCATTTGCCATTCCGGTTAGTATTGTTCAAAAAGTAGTTTCTGACATCAGGCAGTATGGTGTTGTTCAACGCGCTGTTTTAGGTATCGAAATTAGAGATATTGATAGCCAGTTGGCAAAAGACAAAAAATTGAAAACACTTGAAGGCGCATACGTTAATAAAGTGGCTGATCAAAGTGCTGCAAAAAGTGCAGGAGTAAAAGAAGGTGATATTATCAATAATGTGAATGGTGTTCCGGTAAATTCATCAACTGAATTGCAAGAACAAGTTGGCCGTTATCGTCCTGGTAATAAGATTACTCTGACTGTTGTTCGTAATGATTCGGAAGAAAAGCTTAATGTGGAGCTGAAAAACCGTCAGGGAAATTATGGAGTAGTATCTTCTCAAAATAGTACAGATGTTTTAGGTGCAACGTTCAAGGATGTGAGTGATAAAATCAAGCAACAATTGGGATTGGAATATGGAATTGAAATTAAATCGCTGACAAAAGGGAAATTGGCTGATCAGGGAATTAAACCCGGATTTATTATTCTGAAGATTAATAATCAAGCAATTCGTACTGCTGAAGATGTGCAAACAGCCTATGATTCAGCAATAAATAATGGAGAATCAGAAAAAGTTTTGTTCATCACCGGAGTATATCCAACTGGGAAAGTAACATATTATGCGGTGAACTTAGCTGATTGAGTGTTCAAATAAATATAGTTAAGAAGTATGAACTCATATTAGTTGAGTTTATACTTTTTTTTATCAACAATGCTAAACAATTTTAAATTTTCAACGTTTGAAACAATAATGTATCATTACAAATCTGAAAGTTTAATTGATCGTTGCTGATTGTGAAAAATATATTGTGCCTTTCATTAATGTTTAATTGTGTGAATATGAGCGTTCTTTTCGATAAACAATGAGCATTTTATAAACTTACCAACGTTTTTTTTGTTAGGAGAATAATATGATGTCAATATTCTTTTTTTCGATTGTAATTTTGCAAACTCGATAAAAATGACTACTTTTGCAAGCTAATTTTCATCAATAAAATGAGACAATTAAAAATAACAAAATCAATCACGAATCGTGAAAGTGCTTCCCTTGACAAGTATTTGCAAGAGATTGGACGCGAGGATCTTATCACAGTTGAAGAAGAAGTTGAGTTAGCTCAACGGATACGTGCCGGTGATAGAATAGCGTTGGAAAAACTAACACGTGCTAACTTACGTTTCGTTGTATCAGTAGCTAAACAGTACCAAAATCAAGGCCTCAGTCTACCCGACTTGATAAATGAAGGCAATCTTGGACTGATTAAAGCCGCTGAAAAATTCGATGAGACACGTGGATTTAAGTTTATTTCGTACGCTGTTTGGTGGATTCGTCAATCTATTTTGCAAGCTTTGGCAGAACAATCACGTATTGTGCGTTTACCATTGAATCAAGTAGGTTCATTAAACAAGATCAACAAAGCTTTTTCAAAATTTGAGCAAGAAAACGAGCGCAAACCATCACCTGAAGAGTTGTCAGAAGTATTGGATATTCCTGTCGACAAAATTGCCGATACGATGAAAGTATCCGGTCGTCACATTTCGGTGGATGCTCCGTTTGTTGAAGGTGAAGACAACAGCTTGTTGGATGTAATGATTAACGATGATTCTCCCAACGCTGACCGCGTGTTGATTAACGAATCACTTTCTAAAGAAATTGAACGTGTTCTTGCTTTCACTTTGTCTGACAGAGAACGCGATATCGTAAAAAAATTCTTTGGAATTGGTGTAACCGAAATGACACTCGAAGAAATTGGAGATGAATTTGGACTTACTCGTGAACGGGTTCGCCAGATTAAAGAAAAAGCGATTCGTAAATTGAGGCCAAACGCAAAAAGTAAATTATTAAAAGGATTTTTAGGATAGTCAGAATGATAGTATGATTTTCTTAAATTTGAATACGAAGCAACCCAAATGGTTGCTTCTTTTTTTATAAGTAGTCAGAAACAAAAAGAGACGCAAAATCTTGCGTCTCTCATAGTTAAAATTTCAATAAGAAATTACACTAATTTCTTGTCCAAATTACGTTTCAATGCAGCCAGAAAACCTTCAGTACTCAGGTAATTGGCATTTGTAACACCTTCTCCATGAATAAGAACTGCTAAGTCCTTGGTCATCTCGCCGGCTTCAACAGTTTCAATGCACACTTCTTCAAGTTTGTGGCAGAAGTTGATTAATGCTTGATTATCGTCAAGTTTGCCACGATGTTCTAATCCACGTGTCCATGCAAAAATTGAGGCAATTGGGTTTGTAGAAGTTTCTTTGCCTTTTTGATGTTGGCGGTAATGACGCGTTACTGTACCGTGTGCTGCTTCTGCTTCTACGGTTTTTCCGTCCGGAGTTACTAGAACTGAAGACATTAAACCCAATGAGCCAAAACCTTGCGCAACAGTGTCGGACTGAACATCTCCATCGTAATTTTTACAAGCCCACACGAATCCACCGTTCCATTTCATACATGAAGCCACCATGTCATCAATCAGACGATGTTCGTAAGTAATACCGGCTTCTTTGTAAGCTGGTTCAAATTCTTTTTCGTAAACTTCCTGGAATATATCCTTAAAACGTCCATCGTATGCTTTCAAAATGGTGTTTTTAGTAGAAAGGTATAATGGCCATTTCTTCTCTAAAGCTACCTGGAATGATGAACGTGCAAAACCGTAAATCGACTCATCTGTATTGTACATGGCCATAGCTACGCCATCTCCTTCAAAGTTATACACTTCCCATTCTTTGATTTCGCCGGCTTCGTTTGTAAAGGTCATTTTCAGTGTTCCTTTGCCTTTAATGACTGTGTCCGTGGCTTTGTACTGATCGCCAAAGGCATGACGACCTATAACGATAGGCTTAGTCCAACCTTGCACGTAACGTGGTACATTGCTCATTACAATTGGTTCCCGAAAAACGGTTCCACCAATAATATTACGAATAGTTCCGTTTGGAGATTTCCACATTTTTTTTAGACCAAATTCTTCTACGCGTGCTTCGTCAGGCGTAATAGTAGCACATTTGATGCCGACATTGTATTTATTTATTGCGTTTGCTGAATCAATAGTTACCTGATCATTAGTCAAATCACGATTTTGTATACTCAAATCGTAGTATTTTATATCCAAATCAAGGTAAGGAAGTATAAGTTGCTCTTTAATAAAGGCCCAGATGATACGGGTCATTTCATCTCCATCGAGTTCTACAACTGGATTTGTTACTTTTATTTTGCTCATGCTTTTGGGGTTGATTATAAAAAAAAGGTCAGAAGTCATATTGGAAATAACTTCTGACCTTAAATGTAAAAATTATCTATCTTTAAGAGGTATAAAATTCTTGCGATCTCCAACATTTTTGTAAGCCGGACGTATGATACGTTTGCTTGCAAAATTTAATTCTTCGATACGGTGAGCTGTCCAGCCGGTGATACGAGCCATGGCAAACAGAGGTGTGAAAACTTCAGTTGGCAATCCGATAGCTTCATATACAAATCCTGAATAGAAATCGACATTTGTACAAACCTGTTTGTTGATATCATCGCCCTTAAATGTCATGAATGCATTAACCGATCTTTCATCAAGCAATTCAAGGAATGCAAATTCATTTTCCAACCCTTTTTCCAACGCTAATGCACGAGCCATTTCTTTGAGTAGTAAAGCACGTGGATCAGAAACAGTATAAACAGCGTGTCCGATACCATAGATAAGTCCACTTTTGTTATAAGCTTCTTTATTCAACATCTTTTTCAGATAAGTATCAATTTCTTTGACGTTTTTCCAGTCTTTAATGGCTGTTTTCAAATGTTCAAACATTTGAACAACTTTGATGTTGGCACCACCATGCAATGGTCCCTTTAATGAGCCAATTCCGGCTGCAATAGCTGAATAAGTATCAGTCTGAGTAGAGCTGATTACACGTACTGTAAATGTTGAGTTATTACCACCACCATGATCGGCATGAAGAATAAGCAGTAAATCAAGAATTTTTACATCAAGTTCAGTATAATTTCCCGAACCTTTCATCATATACAAGAAATTTTCTGCCAATGACAGACCTTCTTGCGGATGACGAATATGAAGAACCCGACCATATTGACTATGACGTAAGATATTGAATGCATAAGCAACAATAGTAGGGAATTTGGCAATTAAATCGATGGATTGACGGATAAGATTATCTCTTGAAATATCATCGGCTTTAGTATCAAAAGTGTACATTTCGAGTACACTGCGTGCTAAAATATTCATAATATCTACACCTTCCAGATCAATGATATTCATTGTTGCCTTTTTGTCCAGACCCATGGCATCGTTAAGAATTTTAGAGAAAACCCCTAATTCTTCAGCATCGGGTTGATAACCTGAAAGAAGTAAAAATGCAGTTTCTTCAAATCCTAGTCTGTTTTCTTTTTGTAATCCATGTACTAAATCTTCTACATCAATACCTCTGTAAAATAATTTACCTGGCACAGCTTTTAATCCGCCTTCGGGTAGTTTTTCGTATCCTACTACATCACCTACTTTGGTTAAACCTACTAATACGCCTGAATGATCTTCATTTCGCAGTCCACGTTTTACATTGTATTGTGTAAATAACTCCTTGTCGATGCGACTTGTAGTTTTTATCGTTTCCGATAATTTATAAATAAGAAAATCTTTTTCCATGTCCTACGATTTTTATATTTGAGTTTAATTTAATTATTTAATAGTTTAACACTAAAAGTTGGATTTTTGTTTTTGAACTGTCCTGTTTTTTTTATTTATTCATTGCATTCAAAGCGCTTCCAGCTTTAAACCAATCTATTTGAGCTTGATTGTAAGTTTGTGCAACTTCAAAATCTTCAACAGAACCATCGCTGTGATGCAGTTTTACCGTAAGAAGTTTTCCCGGTGCAAAATCGGTCAACCCCAGAATACTCAACCTATCATCTTCGCGCACTTTATCATAATCGTTTTTATTAATAAAAGTCAGCGCTAACATGCCCTGTTTTTTTAGATTCGTTTCATGTATCCGGGCAAATGATTTTACCAGAATTGCTTTCACATTCAGGAAGCGTGGTTCCATGGCTGCATGTTCGCGACTTGATCCTTCGCCGTAGTTTTCTTCTGCTACTACGATAGAACCGATTCCCTGCGATTTGAATTTGCGAGCCAAACCAGGAACAGTCATATAATCGCCTGATTGCGTATCAAGAACCGTATTCGTTTTATCGTTGAAAGCATTAACTGCACCAATTAGCATATTATCGGATATGTTATCCAAATGGCCGCGGAAACGAAGCCAGGGGCCAGCCATAGAGATATGATCAGTAGTACATTTTCCTTTTGTCTTAATCAACAAGGGCTGTTCAAGTAAATCTTTGCCATCCCAAGCCGCAAAAGGTTGTAAAATTTGTAAGCGTTTTGATTGCGTATCAATAAATATGTCTTTATCGTTGCTGGAAGGAGCTATATAACCGGCATCCTCCACTGCATAACCTTTTGATGGTAATTCAAAACCTTTGGGTTCGGCTAGTTTTATGCTTTCGCCTTTGTCATTCAGCAATGTGTCTTTCAACGGATTGAAACATAAATCGCCTGCAATAGTTAATGCAGCAACAATTTCGGGAGAGCCGATGAATGTATGTGTATTTGGGTTTCCATCATTCCGTTTTGCAAAATTTCGATTGAAAGAAGTGATGATAGAATTTGGTCGTTCAGAAGGTTCTGCATCGCGTTTCCATTGGCCAATACATGGTCCGCAGGCATTTGCCATTACGACGCCACCAACAGATTCGAATTCGGCTAATACTCCGTCTCTTTCGGCTGTAAAACGAACAAGTTCAGAGCCGGGATTAATAATAAACTGGGCTTTTACTTTCAGATTTTGTTCTTTTGCATATTTAACTACAGATGCTGCACGGGTCATATCTTCGTAAGACGAATTGGTACAAGAGCCGATTAATCCAACTTCCATCACTTGCGGATAGTTTTTTTCCTTCACTGCTTTGGCAAACTCCGAAAGCGGATATGCAGCATCGGGAGTAAAAGGACCATTAATATATGGTTCCAGTTCCGAGAGATTTATTTCAATGATGCGATCGTAGTATTTCTCTGGCTGAGCCATTACTTCGGGGTCGGCTTGCAGATGTTCAATGATTGCTTTTGCAGCATTTGCAATGGAAGTACGACCTGTAGCTTCGAGATAAGCAGCAGATTTTTCGTCGAATGGAAACAGCGAAGTTGTAGCACCAACTTCAGCACCCATGTTACAGATAGTTCCTTTTCCAGTAGCCGAAATTGAAGCAGTTCCTTCTCCAAAATATTCAATTACGGCATTGGTTCCGCCTTTCACAGTCAGAATACCTGCAACTTTTAAAATAACGTCCTTTGGCGAAGCCCAACCCGAAAGTTTTCCGGTAAGTTTTACGCCTATAATTTTTGGCATTTTAAGTTCCCACGGCATACCGGCCATTACATCCACGGCATCAGCACCGCCAACACCAATGGCAATCATTCCCAAGCCACCGGCATTGGGTGTATGTGAATCAGTACCAATCATCATGCCACCCGGAAAAGCGTAGTTTTCCAATACTACCTGATGAATAATTCCTGCACCCGGTTTCCAAAATCCGATACCGAATTTATTGGATACTGCACTCAGAAAATCATATACTTCACGGTTAGTTTCGTTGGCAGTTTTTAAATCGGCGGTAGCTTCAATATGTGCCTGAATAAGGTGATCGCAATGTACGGTGGATGGAACTGCCACCGTTTTACGACCAGAATTCATGAGTTGCAACAATGCCATTTGAGCCGTTGCATCCTGCATAGCTACACGATCGGGCGAAAAATTCACGTAATCAACTGCTCGATTATAATTTTCTAACGGTTCATCGGCAGCCAGGTGAGAATAGAGAATTTTCTCGGTTAGCGTGAGTGGACGTTGAAGTTTATTTTTTATCTGACTGATTTTTTCGGGGAGGGAAGCGTAAGTTCGCTGAATCATTTTTTCATCAAATACCATAATTTTGTATTTTTAATCAAATTGTAACTAGTTCAATTGCAAATGTAATAAAAATAAGTTTGTAGTGCAATACAAAGCTATAATTCTAGTTTTTTAAACAACAGGATTAATAAAATGTTCAACTCCATTTAGGGTTAAAACGAAATAAACCTCATCTTTTTTATGCAATAAGATGAGGTTTATACAAGGCTTGATGAATATTTATTCCGAATAATGATGTAAAAGCAAATAATATGTGTAAATTAGCTTTTATCCGAATTTTAGAAAAGGGTTTTTCGAAATTAATCTTCCAAATATCCGAACTTTCCGTTGTTTAAATCATCATATGCTTCCAGAATTTCTTGCTTGGTATTCATTAAAAATGGACCATATGAATAAATAGGTTCATTGATTGGCTCACCGCTCAGAACCAATATAACTGCATCTTCAGTAGCTTCCAGTTGAATATCAGTTCCATCATTTTTAAACAGAACCAGGTGATTTGTTGGAACATTTTTCCCGCTAATATCCACGGATCCTTCAATCACCAGGCAACAGGTATTGTAATTTTCGGGGAATGAGAATTGAATATTAGCTCCCTTTTTTAAGCGTGCATTGTACATTTCAATGGGCGTAAACGTAGAGGCAGGACCTTTTGTGTCGTTGTAATTTCCGGCTATCACTTCCACTACACCAAGTTCATCGGGCAAATAGAAATGACCATATTGTTCATGTTTTATAGGCTGGTACTTTGGAGCCGATTTTTTATCTTTGGCCGGCAGATTCACCCACAACTGCACCATTTGAAAATCGCCACCCTTTTTGCTCCATTCCGCTTCGTGATATTCTTTGTGCAATACCCCCGAAGCAGCAGTCATCCATTGCACATCGCCTTCGCCTATTACTCCGCTGTTGCCCGCACTATCGTGATGTGCCACTCTGCCGTGATAAGCAATGGTAACAGTTTCGAAGCCCCTATGCGGATGCACGCCCACACCGCGGGGTGTTTCGGTTGGTGTAAAGTATTTTTTAGCCCCATAATCCATCAGGAAAAACGGACTCATGTGCTTTAAATCCAGATTTCCGGGCAAAAAATTATGCACATGAAAAGCATCGCCCACCCAATGGGGTGGAGGAGGAGCTATTATTCTGTCTATTGATTTTATTTCGTTCATTGCGGCTGTTTTAATATCTATTTTATCTATGCTATAATGTCTTTACAGGATAAAAGTTTTTGATTTAGAGAAAAATAATTAAACATTTGCCAAACGAGTATGAAAATTTGGTAATTGTTTTTTCGTAGTTGCAAATTTTATGCTACAAAAAAAGAACAAAGCGGTTGTTTAAAACCGCTTTGCGTTATAAAAAACTATCCTTAATACAACCTATTAAATTCTCAGGGAGTATTTATTTTAAAGGCTACAAATATTAACCGTTATAAGGCATATCAACCCGAACAGTTGTTCCATGACCCACTTCACTTGTTATATCCAACTCGCCTTCCAGCAAAATAACTCTTTCACTCATTCCTATTATCCCGTAAGAGTCATCCCTTCCACTATTGTTTTTGTTAAACCCAACGCCATTATCTATAATTTCCAGCCGCAACTTGTTATCCATGTGTTGAAGTTGAATCTTAACCAAAGTAGCTTTGGAATGTTTTGCAATATTGTTTAGCGCTTCCTGAAGAATTCTAAAGAGTGCAAGAGATTGTTGGGGATTTATTTCAATAATAGAAATATTACTGGCAAACTCCAAACTTATTGGAGTTCTTTCTTCAAATTCGCGAAGATATTCTTTTGTTGCTCCTACAAAGCCATACATTTCAAGTAATTCTGGTCTGAGTCCAGTCATTATTCTTCTGGCAGTTTTAATAGTATTGTCAATCAAAACAACAATATTGTCAAATTGAGGCAGAATATCTGCGGTGTTTTCAATAGTATTTGTTTTTATTATTTTCTGTTTTAATAAGCCCATATCAATTTTTAGAGCAACTAAAATCTGACCCAGGTCATCATGTATTTCGCGAGCTAGTGCTACTTTTTCTTCTTCCCGCACATTTTGCAGGTGCATAGCAAATTTTCGTAATTGTTCCTCAGATTCATTTAATGCAATTTCAGCTCTTTTTCGCTCGCTGATGTCTACTTTTATTGCCAGAAAATGTGTAATTCTTCCTTGATTGTCAAAGATGGGTGAAATAGTGGTGGATTCCCAGTAGAGATCTCCGTTTTTCTTCTTGTTATGTAGCTCCCCGCTCCATACATTCCCCGATTTTATGGTTTGCCATAATTGGGTATATTCTTTCTTTTGTTTTTCGTGCGAACTGAAAATTCTTGTATTTTCATTTATCAGTTCATCGTTAGTGTAACCTGTCAATTCAGTAGTTATGGGGTTGACATATTCAATAATTCCCTCCGTATCAGTAATACATATGGAATTTGGGTTTTGTTCCACGACTCTGGAAAGTTTTCTTAATTCTTCTTCTGCATGCCGTTGTTCAGTAATATTCTGGTTTATTACCTGGTAATGTAACACGCCATTCCACATAATTTCCTTGCGCGAAACTTTTACATGCCGGATATCTTCATTTTTACAGAATATACTTATTTCATAATCGAATATCTCAATTCCAATCTTTCTTTTTTTCTTTCTTTCCTGATGTTGTGCATAACTTTCGGGCGTATATCGAATTTTTGCCGATGTGCTTTTAAACTCTTCAAAATTGTTGAATTCGTAAATATTCAGAAATGCTTTATTGGCATAAACGGTATCTCCATCGACTGATACAATACGAATTCCCATAGGAGATTCTGATATGGAACGTTTAAAATTATTCTCCGATTCAAGAAGTTCAACTTCAATCTGCTTTCGCTGGGTAATATCATTGGCAATACCATCTATTCGCTTCAGATTTCCGTTATTATCGAGGGTTGGATTCATTTTAGCTTCAATCCAACGAATTTCGCCATTGGGATGAACTATCCTGTACTCGTGACTAAGATTTTTTCCGGAGTATAAAACAGGAAGACCGGCATCGACTCTGGGCTTATCTTCAGGAAGTATTATTTCATACCACAGTTGTGGATTGTTGAAAAACTCATCCGGTGCATGTCCGAATACAGCTTGATGGGCAATGGAAGCATAAATAATTTTATTATGAATCACATCCACCGTGAAAACTGCCTCTTCCAGGTTATTATGGAGGTTCTCCAATTCAGTGTTTGCTTGTTTAAGGGCTTCTTCAGCCAACTTACGGTCGGTAATATCATGTATTAATACGTGGCGCGCTTTCCTGCCTTTATAGATGACTGCATGCGATATTATTTCTACAAATATCAATTCGCCATTCTTCTTAATGTGCCTCCACTCACCTGCATCATTATATGATTTATCTATATGTTTAACATCATTCAGCATTGCAGGAATATCTTCAGCCGGGCGAATATCTTTTATTGTCATCGATAGAAATTCCTCTTTTGAATATCCATAATTGTTGATTACCGCCTCATTAACTTCGAGAAACGCAAGGGTTTCAAGATCAAAAATCCAATTGGGTTGAGGATTATTGTTAAACATAAAACGATATCTTTCTTCGCTTTCTACCAGTTTTTTTTCTGCCAACTTTCGATTGGTGATATCTTCAAAAATACAATAGGTTTGCTGAAATTGTCCAAGATCATCGTATCCAATCTTACCTTCATACGATACGGTGAAAATTGTTCCATCTTTCTGAACCATATCAAACTGGTAATCATGAATCTCGCCATCGGCTACAAATTTAGGGAACCGGGTTTTTATCAATTCTGCCGATTCGGGAACCATGAATTCGCTGAAATAATGACCTATTACCTCTTCCCGTTCATATCCCATCGTTCTTAGCCAGGCAGGATTAACATCAATTAAGCGGGTATTGCTGTCTAAAGATTGGTAACTAAGCGGGGCATTTTCAAACATTAGGTTGAATTGTTTTTTACTTTTCTCCAATTGTTTTTCAGCCAGCTTTCGTTCTGCCAAATCTTTATTGTATAAGTTCTTTAAAGAATCATGTTCCTGACGTAGTTTCTGTAGCTCTTTTATAAGTTCGTCGGTGGTTTTTTCCAGATCATTCATAATACTATAATATCATTTGCCTTGATTATTAGCATTTTGGTTTCTTGACTGTAAATTTACAAAATCAATTGAAATTATATGGTATTTTAAATATTCATAGCATTTATTAGAGAATTTATGTGGCAAATTGTTGAGTTTCTCACAACAAATTATTACAGCTTAGTACGATAAGGTGAGTGTTGCATCTTAGTAACCTGCATGTATAATATAATTTAAGTATTTAGTTGCATTTTTCTGTATTTTAAAACATGAATTTGCAAATATATGTTGTGAAACATAAAAATTAGACTAAATATTGGTTCATATTATTTGGATTACTAAACTATTAACTTTATATTTGCCATCGCAATTAATATTGTAAAACGAACTAAATACCTCATCTTAATGGTGTAATCAACTTAGACGAAAGCTCGCTTAACGAAACTGAATTGCCTTTTACCGGAAGCGCCGGAAAAGAAGAATGACCAACTTTTATATGATTAATGGTTCTGTATGCAATCAAATGTGCCGGGGTGAACATACAATATTCCGACTTTGTGCTCTAATGTGGCGACTTTATGCCCTAATGTGCCAGATTCATGCTCCAATATGCCAACTTTGTGCTCCAATATGCCAGATTTGTGCTTCAATATGCCGGATTTATGCTCTAATGTGGCAACTTCGTGCTTCAATGTGTCAAATTTGTGCTCCAATGCGGCGTAATGTTAATGAAATGTGCCATTTCTGAGCAGAAAAACCATCATTTGATGAAATGCAACAACCAAACCAACTATTGAATGTGACTTAACTCGCATATAATTAATTTATTGTTAAACATTTTAAATCTAATTTTATGGCAAATAACACTGTCAGAATTTCAATTCCAACAAATGCAGCGGATAAACTTTCGCTTGCTGACAAAATTTATCAAAAACATAAGGCCGATGCCGATGCTTCGCCTTTGAAGGCCATTACCTCACATTCGTGGGACAACAACGGACCCAGAATTGCAAAAGGTTTAGAGTACCACAAACAAGCCGAAGACCTCAAAGCTCAATCGGACCGGACTTACCGCAAACGCGATTTGGAAGTTGATGAGGTTGACGAATCCATTAAGGCAAGTCGGGACATCTTGTTGGGTATTTATCGCGACAACCCCAAAGAACTTTCGCAATGGGGATTTAGCGTAAGCGATACTCCGCGGGCAGCGAAAAAAACAAATGAAACTACTAAGTAAAGAAGAAAAAGAGCGCGAATGAGAGTTCGCGCTCTTTTTATGAAATAAATCAATCGGAATCAAAAACAAGTATTAACTTTGAGGGCGAAAAGCATGTTAATCCGTTTGTCGAAGCTTCCCGCTCGGTCAAAGCTAAAAGTTAGCCTTTGGCTTGCATATTCCACAATCTAATTGAAATTAACCCAATCAACTAAATTCATTTATGATAGATAAAAACGAATTACGGAAAGCCAAGTATGAGTACGATGAAATGCGGGAAGCTTTACCTGAGGAGCTAAACAATGCTTTAGATAAGTGTTTTGATTTGCTTCAACCTTTTGTATGCTACATTGAACCCGCCCGCGATGAGTTGAAGGTAGTGCTTCAGAAACTACGGAGAAAACAATTTCCTGAGCTCAGTATAACCGGCAATCCCTTTTTGTTGCAATGCATAGATGATATTATTAATCTTGTGTCCGACATGTTGGCAACAGGAGTGCAATGTGAACTTTCTAAGATTGAGAATGGAGTGAATATCGAGGTAGATGATGATCAATTTCAACGGTTCGTTGAACTGTATGCCCAACCGCATAACCCGAAGATAAAAACCTTAGAGGACTATAAGGATTTTACAGGTTTTAGCTACGTGGATAAAGTTGAATTTGTTAATGAAGTGAACGAGGACTCCATTGCAATTTGCAACGAATTCAACAGTTCGAAATCCGAATTTACGGAAGTGGTACAACCTATTTTATTTAAATACTTTGGAGAGCGTCTCAACGAACTGGATGCTGCCGGTTGGGAGCGATATGCTATTGAGGTTGGTTTTGCTTTTGTTTCTTATTCCGAAGATTTTTATAGCCTGATTTATTACCTGGAAAATGGTCTGATAGTAGGCAATCCAGGCATGAACTTTTTTGAGTTTAAAGTGCAAACCAATACATAGGAATATTCTTTTACTAAAAGTAATTAGTTGCGGGGTGCAAAATAGATGATTAGAACTCCGATTATGGCAATAATGGCTCCAAGTATGTCGTATTTGTCGGGGATAAAGTTATCCATTTTATAAGCCCAAAGCAACGACATAACAATGAATATCCCACCGTATGTGGCGTAAACCCGGGCAAAATTTGACGTTTGAAGTGTAGCCACTACTCCGTAAAGTGCAAGAATAATTCCACCCGCCACACCATACCACCAGGGTTTATTGTCTTTAATACAAAGCCATACCAGATAACCACCACCAATTTCGCAGAAGCCGGCCAGTATGAATATTAATATTGTTCTAACAAAGGTCATATTCTAAAATGCTTTTAATGTCTGATCCATGCATTTATCACAATCACATCCTGCGTTGAACGTATTGCCCTTGCACGGCGGAGCGGATTTGCTTCGCCATGCAAAGATATTATTTTCTCAATTAATTTCGTTCATCCAGTATTATTTGTCAGGAGATTCTTTTTTACAATTTGTTTCCATATACGTCATTATTAGCACCTTTTGTACATCATCAATATGAGCGCGTTTCTGCATTTTATCCAATAATGGTACCCAGGCCTTGCCGGTAAACTGTGATGGCAAATGCAGGTTATGGCAACTGGTGCATTTGTTTATCAGCAATTCACGGCCTTGTTTGAGCTTTTCCAATGTCGTGTTTTGGGTTACTGCGTCTTTTTGTGTTGGTACGTACAAGGCCGAAAAACAACTTGCAAATCCCATCACAAACAGTAAAGCCAGTGTTGTTCTTCTATAATTCATAGGTAAATATTAATCGGGTTTGAAGTTTCTGGTTATCATGAAACTCTAAGTTACCGGTTTTCAAGTTTGTTATTTGTGGCAAGCAAGACAGATTTACTCCAAAACCTTCGGTAGCGTATGACAAAGACGGACCGGCCGACAGTACCGAGTATTCCAAATTACCCCCGGAAATGGTATTTTCATCCATCACTTCAGCGCCTAACGCCCAGTTTTTGTTCAGCTTGTAGCCATAGCCGTAATTAAATTCGAGATGATATTCGTTTATATTTTTCACATCTATCGCATTCCCATTGGGCACAAATAGTTTCCCAATTTCATATTCTCCTGCAATGTTCAGGGCATGTGTCGAATTGCCAATTTGCTTATCCAGTATTAGTTTACCTTCCAGTTCGGTTTCATCAGTCCCAAGTTTGTATTCGAAGTACAGGGCTGAACCAACGTTATCTATTACCGGGTCGGAGAGTTTCAGTTTCCATTCGTTGGAAAAGCTGTACGAATTTTCAGTCACCAGCGATTGAACATTGTTATCGGTTTCAATGCCTTTAGAGTAACCATAATTCAGGTAGAAAGAGGTTTGAAGTCCACCGCCCAACCCCACTTCAAATTCCAGGCTATGGTCGAATGCGCGGTAAAAATTGTCGCGCCCGGTGCGCATTGTCGACCATACTTCCAGTTCTTTTTGTCCTTTATTTAATACATTGCTTTGGTATGTATAAGTAAATAACCGGTCCTGAGCTTGTGTGGATAAACTGATTAGCAAAACACCAAATAGTAATATTCTTTTCATCGTTTTTTATTTTTTAATTTGTTGAATAATTTTTACGATGCAAAAGTATTGCGTTATGAATAGGCTCACAATCCCTAAAAGTAGGTATATGATCAAAGGGATGTAATTATAAATTGTGCAAGCATTATTTTGTTTCAAGCGTTTAGTTTTTATTTAATATATGTGTAATTTCAAAACTTTAACGGAACTTTCGCTATTAATCAGCATTTAAACTTATACTTTTGTTGCAACTTTTTACGCATAGGTTTGTTTCAGTAACAAATGAAAAAACTATTCTCCATATTATTTGCAGCGTTGATACTCCTTTCGGGGATGAATCTTAGCTTGGCTTCGCATTATTGCGGAGGTGAACTGTCTGCTGTAAAATGGTCGTTGAATGATGCAAAAGCCGGCTGCGGAATGGAACTGGCTGCAACAAAAACTTCGAGCGATAAAAGTTTTGAAGCGCAAAGTTGCTGCAAGGATGAAATTTCTTTTTACACAGTTGATCATAATTACAACCAATCAACTCATCAGATAAATGAACCTGTACATCAACTGTTGCAGGTTTTCTATATTCCCGAAACTATTGGGTTCCATTTTTTCAATACCAGTTCTTCTGTAAACGCAACTATCCATCCACCGGGAAAATTCATTGCCAGTGCTGTCAGTCTCCCCGATATTTGCGTATTCCGTATTTGATTTTCTTACCACACCTCTAAATTCCCTAAAAGGGACTTTAAGACGTTGTTTCTTTATTGATTTTATTATCAATGAAGCAATGTATCGTTTCCATTATCCCATCTATTATAACAAACTTGGTCTTTAAGTCCCCTTTAGGGGATTTAGGGGTCATCCTAAAATAAAATCAAAATGAAAACTCTAAAATATTTCATAGCCATTATGGCACTTACTTTCACTACAGTAGCATTTGCAGCCGGTACAATTAAAACAGAACAAATTAAGGTATCAGGTAAATGCGAATCATGTAAAGCCCGTATCGAAAAAACAGCTAAAGTGAACGGTGTAACCAAAGCTGACTGGAGCACAAAAACTAAAGTCCTTACGCTTGTTTACGATCCATCGAAAGTGAAAAGCGACGACATTCAAAAGAAACTGGCTGCCGTAGGCCACGATACTCCGAAGTACAAAGCCACTGATAAAGTGTATGCAAGCTTGCCTGGTTGCTGCAAGTACAGATAATTCAATGTGCCAATTTGCTAATGTGCCAATAATTTCATTTGGCTCATTAGCAAATGGAATTAAATTAATGTGTCCCTGATTTTCATTGGCACATTAGCATATTAAACCATTAGCACATTAGTCTTATGTTTAATCGATTAGTCAAATATTTTCTCGAGCACCGGCTGATTACCTTTATGTTTCTGATTACCTTTTTGGTGATGGGAATTATGTATTCACCCTTCAATTGGAAAACGGGAGTTATTCCCCGTGATCCGATTCCGGTGGATGCCATTCCGGATATTGGTGATAACCAGCAAATAGTTTCCACCGAATGGATGGGTCGCTCGCCCCGGGATATTCAGGATCAGATCAGTTATCCACTCACGTCGGCTTTGCTCGGTATTCCGGGTGTGAAAACCATTCGGAGTACGTCCATGTTCGGCATGTCGTTTATCTACATTATTTTCAAGGATAATGTGGAATTCTACTGGAGCCGGTCTCGAATATTGGAGAAATTGAATTCGCTGCCAGCCGGAACTTTACCGCAAGGTGTACAACCATCGCTGGGACCGGATGCTACTGGTCTTGGGCAAATTTTCTGGTATACGCTCGAAGGACGTGACCCGAAAACGGGTAAACCGAACGGAGGTTGGAGTCCGCAGGAATTACGCACCATTCAGGATTTCTATGTCAAATATGGTCTGTCGGCTGCCGAGGGTGTTTCGGAAGTAGCTTCGGTGGGTGGTTTTACCAAGGAATATCAGGTGGATGTAAACCCCGAAGCGTTGAAAGCTTTTGGTGTTTCGGTGATGGATGTGATGAATGCTGTCAAAAAAAGCAATCTTGATATTGGAGCCGAAACGGTGGAAATGAATAATGTGGAATACATTATCAGGGGCTTGGGTTACGTAAAAAGTCTTGAAGACCTGGATAATTCGGTTGTTGCGGTGCGAAATAATATTCCGGTTCGTATCAAAGATATAGCTCACACTTCATTCGGACCTGCCACCCGCCGTGGTGGATTGGATAAAGCCGGAAGCGAAGCAGTGGGAGCAGTGGTAGTCGCCCGTTACGGTTCCAACCCTATGGAAGTGATTGGCAATGTAAAAGCCAAAATCAAAGAGATTGAAGCCGGATTGCCCCAAAAGAAACTGGCGGACGGCAGTATTTCCAAAGTAACCGTTGTGCCTTTTTATGACCGCTCAGGGTTGATTAAAGAAACGATTGGTACACTCGAATCGGCATTATCCCATGAAATACTCATCAGTATCATTGTCATTATCGTATTGGTTTTGAATCTTCGCGCTTCGGTTATCGTTGCCGGATTGTTGCCGTTGGGCGTACTGATGACTTTTATTCTCATGCACTTCTTCCATGTGGATGCTAATATCGTGGCGTTGTCAGGTATTGCCATTGCCATTGGCGTAATGGTGGATATTGGGATTGTGGATGTGGAGAATATTCTGCGGCATTTGGAAATGGAAGAGAATAGAGGTATCCGTGGCAAAGAACTGATGAACGTCATTTATCTTGCCACAACTGAAGTGCGTGCTGCGGTGGTAACTTCTATTGCCACTACTATTGTAAGCTTCTTGCCGGTTTTTGCCATGCAGGCTGCCGAAGGTAAACTGTTCCATCCGCTGGCGTTTACCAAAACGTTTGCATTGTTGTCGGCCTTTATTCTCGGGATTGTCGTGTTGCCGACGTTGGTGCATATCATTTTTGATATCCGTATTGATACGAAGAAAATTCGTAGGTATTTTAATGGAGGATTAATCATTGCCGGACTTTTGTTTGTAGCCATTTGGCAGGTTTGGCCTGCTTTGGCATTGGTGGCTGTGGGGATTAATAATTTGCAGGATTACCGCTGGAATGAAAAACGGAAAGAATTTCCTAATTATATCAACATTGCCATTACCGTTTTGGTGGCAGTGTATTATCTGTCCAGTGAATGGATGCCGTTGGGTGCACACAACAGTTTGCTGGTCAACTATCTGTTTGTAACGGGAATCGTAGCAGTAATTCTGGGCATTTTGATGACGATGGTTCATTTCTACGAACCGATTCTTCGTTGGGCATTGATTCATAAGTGGAAATTTCTTACGCTTCCTGCTGTTACGTTGTTTTTTGGGTTACTTGTTTGGCAGGGATTCGATAAAATATTCGGACCGGTGGCAAAAGGTGTTGAAAAGTTAGGTTGGCAAGCTCCGGCAAAAACTTTTCCCGGGATAGGCAAAGAATTTATGCCGTCGCTGAATGAAGGTTCGTTTTTGCTTATGCCAACCAGTATGCCTCATTCGAGTATCGAAAAGAATCTGCAATATGTTGAACTGCTGGATAAACGCTTGTCAGCCATCCCCGAGGTGGAAATGGCTGTAGGCAAATGGGGGCGTGTGAATTCGGCGCTCGATCCGGCTCCTGTGCAAATGTTTGAAAATACCATCAATTACCGACCGGAATATAAACTGAATGAAGACGGACGTCGTGAGCGTTTCAAGGTAGATAAAAATGGTGCATTTTTATTGAAAAACGGAAAAACATACAATGCAGAGTCGGAAGCATTCAGAGCCATTCCGGATGATAGTTTAATTACTTCGGACAAAGGTGAGTATTTCCGCCAATGGCGTCCACAGATCAAAAGGCCCGACGATATTTGGAAAGAAATCGCTAAAGCAACCAATATTCCAGGCTTGACGTCTGCTCCTAAGTTGCAGCCGATTGAAACACGCCTGGTGATGCTTTCTACCGGAATGCGGGCACCGATGGGATTAAAAGTATACGGACCGGATTTGGAATCGATTGAAAAAGCAGGAATGCAGTTTGAAAAAGCGTTGAAAGAAGTTTCTTCGGTAAAAGCTTCGTCGGTTTTTTACGACCGGGCTGTGGGAGCGCCTTACCTGGAAATAAAACTGAATCGCGAAGCTATGGCGCGTTACGGAATGACAGTGAGCGATGTCCAGGATGTTTTGCAGGTTGCCATGGGCGGAATGACGTTGAGCACTTCAGTGGAAGGACGCGAGCGTTTCCCCATGCGGGTACGCTATGCCCGTGAGCTGCGTGATAATCCTGAAGATATCAAGCGGATTTTGATTCCGGCTATGAATGGAACGCAAATTCCACTGAGCGAAATTGCGTCTATTGATTATACACGCGGTGCGCAAATGATTAAAACCGAGAATACGTTTTTGGTTGGTTATGTCATTTTCGACAAAGTTGAAAATAAAGCCGAAGTGGATGTAGTGAATGAAGCAGCCGGTATTATTCAGAAAAAACTGGATTCGGGCGAATTGAAATTGCCTGCAGGAGTAACGTATAAATTTGCCGGAAACTACGAAAATGAGGTTCGGGCAACACAACGATTGGCAATTGTTATTCCAATCAGTTTGCTGCTTATTCTGCTTCTTTTGTACTTCCAGTTCAAAACGGTAACGGCTTCGTTTATCCATTTCTCGGGCGTGTTTGTGGCGTTTGCTGGTGGATTTATCATGCTGTGGTTGTATGGTCAAGGTTGGTTTATGAACTTCTCTGTAGCCGGAATGAATCTCCGCGATCTGTTCCAAATGCATCAGATTAATCTGAGTGTGGCGGTCTGGGTAGGATTTATTGCTCTGTTCGGTATTGCTACCAACGATGGTGTGATTATGGGAACCTACATTCATCAGGTATTTGAAGATAAGAAACCTAAGACAGTACATGAAGTACGTGAAGCTGTGATTGAAGCTGGTAAAAAACGGGTTCGTCCGGCTATGATGACAACGGCTGTAGCGGTTATCGCCTTGTTGCCGGTACTTACTTCCACCGGAAAAGGTGCTGACATTATGGTACCGATGGCCATTCCTACTTTTGGAGGAATGATTATACAGGTAATGACCATTTACGTGGTACCGTTGTTTCAGGCCATGTGGCGGGAAAGAGCGGTTGGAAAAAAGGAAAAAGAATCTATTCAACTAACAAACAATCAGGAGGAAGAATGAAAACATCAAACATAAATAAAATAATGTTGATTTGTTTGACATTGATATGTTCTACTGTTGCTCAAAGTCAACAATCCGATTCGCTGATGAATTATTTGAATACCGCAGTCAGGAACAACCCGACCGTTTTGCAGCGATATAACGAATATCAGGCTGCGTTGCAGAAAGTGCCGCAGGTTGGCAGTTTGCCCGATCCGCAATTGGAATTGGGTGTTTTTCTGAAACCGATGGAGTTGATTAGCGGGAGTCAGGTGGCAGATATTAAGCTGATGCAAATGTTTCCGTGGTTTGGCGTTATAAAAAATGCAAAGGATGAAATGAGCTTGATGGCCAAAGCCAAATTCGAAACTTTCAGGGATGCCAAGTTGCAGGTTTATTACGATGTACAACGGACATATTTCGATTTGTATAAGGTTCGCCAGAATATCCGTATTTCGGAAAGGAATGTTGAACTTTTGAAAACAATTGAACGACTAGCTTTGGTAAAGTATAAATCGGGTTCAACCGGAGGCAGTTCATCTTCTGCTGGTCGAAATATGTCGGGTGGAAATACTGCACCCACTTCGGGTTCATCAGGAATGAATGCTATGGGTGGAAATTCCGGTTCTACTGTTTCACAACCAACAGTTCAGTCCGGTTCATCATCTATGGGTTCTTCTTCGGGTTCTTTCGGTTTATCGGATGTGTATCAGATTCAGATTGAACTGGGTGATTTGGAAAACAATATTGCCTCGTTGAAAAATGAAAAACAAGTTGTAGTGGCGAGATTCAATAGTCAACTCAACAGGCTTCAAACGGATTCAGTTTCGGTCTCCGATTTGTTGCCGACAGAACCGTTGGATATAGCTTATTTGTCGGTTAATGATTCTATGTTTACACGGAATCCGATGTTGGGAATGATTCATTACGAACAACAATCGCTTGATGCACGAAAAAGGATGCAGAAGCAAATGGGACTGCCGATGGTAGGAGTAGGAGTGAATTATTCGGTTATCAATAAAAGCGAAATGTCTACTTCGCCCATGAATGGAAAGGATATGATAATGCCTATGGTTACGCTGACTTTGCCTATTTACAGAAAAAAGTATAAATCCATGCAGACTGAAACCCAATTCCTGAAAACAGCTTCGGAACAAAACTACCTAGCGGCGGTGAATTCATTGCAAACGGAATATTACGAGGCTTTGCAGTTATATAACGATGCTGGGCGACGTATGAAATTGTACGAAAACCAAAGTCTACTGGCTCAGAAGTCAATGGATATTCTGCTGAAAAGCTTCTCTTCAGGTAATTCATCTCTGACTGATGTGTTGCGTATCCGTCAACAATTGCTGGATTATGAATTGAAGCAGGTGGAAGCCGTGACGGATTTCAATAAGGCGAAAGCGTGGGTGAAACGATTAAAATCAGTTGATAGTTTATAGTTGACAATTGACAGTTAAATACAAAACATTATGAAAACAATATTTTCAAATAAATACGTTCGCTCAGGGTTATTGGTTTTTGCCGGACTTTTACTTGGTTGGTTATTTTTCCATTCCAATAATAAAGCAATTGAAAAACCTGAGACAACATCTGAAACAAAAAAACAGATATGGACTTGTGCCATGCATCCCCAAATCAGGATGGATGAACCTGGTAATTGTCCAATTTGTGGCATGGAATTAATCCCGCTGGCAGAATATAACAGCGATGCAAAGATGGATTCCAATGCTGTATATTTTTCCAAAGAAGCCATGGAGCTGGCCAATGTTGCTACATCGATAGTAAGCTTTCACCAACCGGTTAAGAATGTACGTTTATACGGAAAAGTGCAGGCTGATGAACGGTTGTTACAAAATCAGGTGGTGCATATTTCGGGGCGGGTTGAAAAACTGATGGTGAACTTCACCGGCGAACCTGTCCGACAAGGGCAACCGTTGGCGTTGATTTATTCACCCGAGCTAATTACGGCGCAGCAGGAATTATTAGAAGCTGCAAAAAGCAAGCAAGTTCAGCCGGAAATATACGAAGCTGCCAGAGAAAAACTCAAACAATGGAAACTGACCGATGCTCAAATTGCACAAATTGAAAGCTCGGGAAAGGTGAAGAATGATTTTGAAGTATATTCCAATACTTCGGGAATTGTAACTGCCAGGCGTGTAAATACGGGCGATTATGTTTCGGAAGGAACCACTATGTTCGATGTGTCGAATCTTTCGGACGTTTGGGTACTGTTTGATGCGTACGAGAGTGATTTGCCATTCCTGAAGGTCGGTGATAAGATTAATTTTACGCTTGAAGCAATTCCGGGCAAAACTTTCTCGGCCAATATCAGGTTCATCGATCCGGTCATCGATCCGGTAAACAGGGTGGCAAAAGTACGTGTGGAAGTGAACAATGCGGGTGCAAAACTCAAGCCCGAAATGTTTGCAACAGGTGTGGTACAGGCTAATCTAAATCAGTTTAAGGATAAACTGGTTATTCCGGCTTCAGCAGTGTTGTGGACAGGAAAACGGTCCGTAGTATATGTAAAACAACCGAATACTAAGGAAGTAAGTTTCAAATTGCGTGAAATAGAAATTGGACCGAAGCTAGGGAACAGTTATGTGGTGGTGAACGGACTAAAAGAAGGCGAAGAAATAGTGACCGATGGAACTTTCAGCGTGGATGCTGCGGCACAACTGGCCGGGAAACCGAGCATGATGAATCGCGATCAACCGGTTATAAAAAAAGCTGGTGGAATGGCGGGAATGAAAATGTAATTTTACTAGCATTATGCATTTTTAATACGAAAAAAATGCATAATGCTAGTTTCATTTGCTATTCATTATTTTCGCTCATAAACGGCGATTCTTTCAGTTGGGTTGTTGATAATAAAATAAGAATGGCCATTCCGATCATTACTACAAGCGGTTTGGTCATGGAATGTGTAACAGGGTCTTTAAAACTGTCCATGGAATAAATGAACGCGATGCCGGATATTTGACCTGCCATAATCATAAGTCCGTTGGAAGTTCCTTCGGAAGTGGGATAGGTGATTTCTGCTCCATACTGAAATCCTATAGGACCCGCACTGAGCAAAAAGAATCCCAGCACAAATCCCGAAGCAAGCAGCAAGGAATAATATCCCGCAAAGGTTACGCCGGTTAACCCGATAATGCATCCCACCAGTGCGATGATGATAAAAAGTTTCCGTTTACGGTATTTGTCGGAAAGCATGGGCATAATCAATGCGCCTAAAATGCCACCCATAATCATCATGCCGCCTGCATAACCGGCCTGCTCGGCATTGAACCCGCGCGGACGCACGATGTCTTCAATCCAGGTGGTCACGCAGTTGAAAATTCCCAGTCCCACAAAAAAGATAAGTAATAACCAATAAAAGTTTTTATTCTTCAGTGTGTTCCGCAAGCCGTCCAACACCAGCGAACGTTCTTCCTGATAAGCATGGCAAGGTGCAGTACGCGGGCGTTCTTTCGAAAACAGAATAAAAACAAAGGCTGCAATCACCGAAGTAACGCCGTACATATAAAGCATTTCGCCAATACCAAATTTACCGCAGAGGTAAGGAGTAAGCAGCATGCCAACCAACACGCCGATATACATGGCCAGTGTGCCAAGGCCTGACGCAGTGGCGCGTTCGGCAAGTGGAAACCAGCGGGCAGCTAATTTGGTAATAGCATTTAGTAAAAACGGTTGTCCTACTGCAATTCCTATTTGGGCAATCAACAACAACGTGTAGTTGGTGCCAACCATGCCGCGCATCATGCCAAAAATTCCGGTGAAAACTGCCCCGATACCCACACCGATTTTTATTCCGTACGTATCTATTATCCACGAAGCGGGAATGGAAACGATAATAAAAACAATCATGAAACACATGGAAAGCATGCCTATTTGCAGGTCCGATACGTGGTAATACTGAGTAGCATCAGTGGTTATGGCTGCAAATGTTATCCAGTTTAACTGGTTGACGATGACGATAAACATATACACACTGAGCATTATCCAGCGATATTTATACAATTTGAAGACCGTAGGTTCCATCCCGAAAGTAAATTTAATATTATTAGAGAATAAGATTGATAAAGTGTTTCTGTTGTTTTATTCTTTTTAAAACGGGGGCAAAAATACGATTTATATTTAAATAATAATGAATTTGCAAAAGGTGGGTGAAGTTTTAAGAGTTTGCTAAAGCTGGAGGCTATTGATTGTGATTAAAATGAAAATTCCCCTACCACTCACGCAGCAGGGGAAAGCTTATTATTTATGATAGAGGCTTATTATTTAACTCTATCCATAAATTCTTTTGCCGGTTTGAATGCAGGTGCATCGTGTGCAGGAATAACAATAGTTGTATTTTTAGAAATATTGCGCGCGGTTTTGGCAAGTTTATGTTTGATAATAAAGCTTCCAAAGCCTCTTAAATAAACATTTTCTTTTTTTACGAGCGAACCTTGTACGGTTTTCATAAATTCTTCGATGATAGGGATAATAACTTTTTTGTCTACACCGGTGGTAGTTGCAATTTGCGATACAATTTCTTCTTTTGTCATTTTAGTAATTTTTTTTAGTGATTAGAATTATAAGTAAGTTCAATTTATATTTACAGTTTTATCCTGCCACTAACGCTGCAGGACAAAACTGTTATTTTCTATTATTCTGTTGGAGCACTTGTACCTTTATCTTTCGGTTTCTGGATTAGTGCATTGTATTTTTTTCGAAGTTCGTTCATGCTGTTGAAGAATGTAAGCAACGAGTCGTTGGGTGTTAAGTTCACAACTTGTTCTATGATGGTGCAAAACTGTACATAGCTTTCGGTGGTGGCAGGGCGTAGGTCCGTGCTAGAAGTTTCACGGTTTCCAATTTCGGTAGTACGGGTTTGGTACACGGCTTTCAGCATATTATTATCGGTTTCCAGTTCGGTCATCAGTGTGTCGATGCCTATTGTTTGAGCTGCGCTTATGAGTAATGGGTCGGCTTTGTATTTTACCAGCATTTCCTGTGTTTGATCCATCTGACTGCCTATTGGGCCTGTTGTAATGTTGGAATAAGGTTCAAAAAAGAATGCGAAGTTTTGTGCTGCCAGCTTTTTCCCTGTGTCCCTCGATTTTGATTCGTATACATAAGCCCGTTTAATTTCGGCAATCAGCCTGGTGCTCGTTTTACGGTCAACCACTACTTCGTCGGTGTATTTGCTTTTTTTCTGACTGCTGGCTTGCGCGCTAAATGCAGCTGCTTTGGGCTGTAAATCTATTAAAGCTACGTTAGCTATCTCTCCCAGATAGCTTTTTACCGGAATGGCATGCTCTACTGTTTGCATAAACAGCGATGCTGCATCTGTGTTCGACAAATGGTTTAGATGCACTGTAAATAATTCTTTTTTCATTTTTTCATTTTTTAAAAGTTATTATTGTGTTTAAGGAAAAACATTGTAAACTATTGGAATTTGAAAAGGTCTTCGCCATTGGCGGAATGACTAAAACTGCTCTCGCGGAGGATTCGCCATTGGCGAAATGACTAAAAGTGCCCTTGCGGAGGTTTCGCCATTGGCGGAATGACTAAAAGAGTCCTTGCGGAGGTTTCGCCGTTGGCGGAATGGATAAAAGACTCCTCGCGGAGGTTTCGCCATTGGCGATAGCTTATCCGATTAAAAAATAGTAAGAATCGATATATAAAAGAGCGTAATAAACATTCAGATAAAAGAATTGCATGAAAAAACAGTGCATTTTTTATCTTGCGGAGCAAAGATATATAACTTATTTTAGATTTTAATGTTTAATAGAAATTATTTTTAATGGTAGACAGATATTTTTAAATTGCAGGAGATGAAAGCACTATCCAACCTGAAAAGATTGACGAAAATGTGTTTGAAAAAAATACATAAAGATTGTTTATATAGCGGGCTGTGGAAAACAAATGGATGGACAATTTGTTTTTCTGTATACTAATCAATAAAATTGAATATTTATGAAAACAAAATTTTTCTATTCGATGGTTATCGTTTTTGGTTTAATGTTTGCCGGAGCCACTATTGATAATGTCAATGGACAGACTCACAAAAAAGCTACAACAACCAAAACAATAGTTAGTAAACAGTATACATGTCCTGAACATCCTGATGTAGTTATGAACAAACCCGGCAAATGCCCGAAATGTGGAATGGCACTGGTTGAAAAAAAGGACATGAAAAAAGGTAAGATGGACATGAAAAAGGAATCGACCACAAAGAAATCGACCACAAAAGAAAAAGCTATGCCAATGTAATATTTGTTTTTTGTTTAAAAATGGAAACGACCGTCAGCAAAATGTGCTGGCGGTCGTTTTTTTTTGTTTTAGCAAGTTTGTTTTTCATATTTAATCGTGCCTCTATTTTGAAAAATCTAAATGCGATTTAAATATCTTATTTTAAATGTGCTCTCAGCATCCATGCCATCTTTTCGTGGGTTTCCATCAAGCCGGTAATAAAATCACTGCTACCCAAATCCTGGAATTCATCCGAGAAACGGATTATGTTTTCACGAAGTTCAATAATAACTGCCTCGTGGTCACTAAGTAGTTCTTTTATATACACAAGACTATCATTGCCTTCTATAGATTTTTCGTTCAACTGTGTCAACTTGAGGTAATCTTCCATAGTTCCTTCGGCGTAGTGGCCAATACTGCGGATTCGTTCAGCTACATTGTCAATAATTTCAGCCAATTCAGCATATTGACCTTCAAAAAATTTATGTACTGATGCAAAATCAGGACCTTCCACGTTCCAGTGTGCATTTCTGGTTTTGATATAAAGCACATGTTCGTCTGATAAAAGCTTGTTGAGAGCATCAGCTACCTGAACTGAGTTCTCTGGTTTAAAACCGATTTGAGTTTTCATAATTCTCTTTATTTTTTAGATAATAATTTTCTAATCTATTGTTTCACTTTCATCTAAAGTCATTTCTTTATTATGCTTTTTTTGAAAGTGTAATAATGAAACAAAATTAAGAATATTTAGTTTGAAAATTATTACACAATTTTATGGAAGAGTTACATGATTCACAGGTTTATTTTATTCTTCGACTGATTTGTTTTTCATTAATATTTTTAGCATGCTTGGCAAAACTATCAACAATAATGGCAAGGCAAGAATTAATCCGCCAATAACGGCAATAGCCAAAGGCTGGTGCATTTGAGCTCCGGTGCCAATTCCAAGTGCTAAGGGAATAAGTGCCACAATGGCTCCGGTTGCGGTCATTAATTTTGGACGCAACCGTGCCGAGATAGCATATATCAAAGCATGATTCAAGGTTGATTTTTTCAATTCGTATAGAAACTGTTGAATTGTAAATATGCTATTTTCACCAATAATTCCCACAATCATTATCAATCCTGTGTAACTGCCCACGTTGAGCGGCGTATTGGTAATAAATAAAGCAAACACACCACCTGCCACTCCCAAAGTACTTATAAAAATGACAGTGAGCGAAAGTTTCAGGTCTTTGAACATAAACAGCACTACTGTGAAGACCAGTAAAGCTGCAATTAAGAGTATCTTTAGCAATTCGCCAAACGATTTTTGTTGTTCGGCATACGATCCGCCATACTCAATCTGATAGGCAGGAGGAAGATTGATTGTTTTTAGTTTTAGTTGAATATCTTTAATCACACTTCCCAAATCGCGATTATTCAGTCGGGCTGTAACAACACCCATTGTTTGTAAGTTCTCGCGCTCAATTTCAGTTACACCGCTTAACAGGTTGAAATCTGCCATTTCACTCACAGGAATATAATCACCCGCGGCGGTACACACTTTGGCATCCTTCATTTTCTCAATCGGCGTTTTATTATTTTGAGGGAAAATCATCCGTATATCGGTCAGCTGCTCTTTTTCTGGGATAGATCCTATCACCACGCCTGAAATATAGGTCTGCATTTGCTCTTGCAAATCGGCCGGATTGAGTCCGAACTGTTTCAACTTCTCTTCTTTAGGCATGATTTTCAACATTGGGCCGGCCACCACTATTCCGTCAAAAACATCGGCTGTTCCCTTAATGGTATTTACACTATCAGCCACTTGTTTCGAAAGTTCCTGTAACTTTTGGTTGTCATCGCCGAAAATCTTTATTTCAATAGGTTGCACGCTGCTCATCAAATCACCCAACATATCAGTAATCACCTGTCCAAAATCAACAGTCAAAACAGGCAAGGTTTTTTCTATGCGTAAACGGATATCATTCGAAACTTCGTCCGTTGTTTTATGTCGTTTCGATTTTAATTCAATCAGGTAGTCTCCTCGGTTTGGTTCGGTAATAAAGAATCCCATTTGAGTACCTGTCCGTCGCGAATAAGTTTTTACTTCGGGCGTTGTTTCCAGAATATGATCCACTTCATTCAGCATTCTGTTTGTTTCTTCGAGCGAAGTCCCTGAAGGCGAATTATAATCTAAGACAATTGAGCCTTCATCCATTTCGGGCAAAAATCCGGTTTGTAATTTTGGCAACATAAATACCAACCCCAGAATTAAAATCACCACAAAAATAATACTGATATAAGGTCGTGTGATGAAAATTTCAATCCATGGGCGATGCTTTACCAAATGTACTTCCTGCGAGCCTGAAAGTCCTTTGTCCTTTGAAAAAAGCAGATAAATAACAGGTAATCCAAGCCATGTAATGACAAATGAACAAACCAATGTAATAATCATGGTTTCGGTCAGGATTTTAA
>Ga0209123_1000174_pt1 | contig 97522 bp, 92 predicted proteins | sample BarGraIncu00431A_FD_184500 | JGI IMG/M metagenome (GOLD analysis project Ga0209123, IMG submission 184500) | Arctic peat soil microbial communities from Barrow, Alaska, USA - Barrow Graham LP Incubations 004-31A (SPAdes) (version 2) | ecosystem: Environmental > Terrestrial > Soil > Wetlands >... | reverse complement strand
TTTCCTACCATCAGAAATATTTAGTCGGCTTCGTAGTGTTCAAGACTAGTGAAGTATCTTGAAGTACCTATATATTCTTAGATAATGTAGTAATTTAATACTTAGGCTATTCAACTGACTTATGAATTTTCACTCACAAGCCACTATCCCTTTAGGGTAGTTGGCAGTTGACTATACATAATTACCATATGGTCATACCTTTTTTTATTTTTTTACATGCAGCGCACTCATCACAATAATAAACCTTATTTACAAAAACCTTGTTTATGGTTTGTAATAATTCTTTATTTTTACAATTATCCGCACAGTGTATAATTACTTTTTTAGGAGCACAAGTTATCATTGTACTAATTATAAGTTCCTCTGTATTTTCCTTTGAATCAAATTTTATTTTTGGTAATTCCATTAGCATATCTCCCGCTAAATCATTCCCTTCTTCATCCCTTAAATAATAATCTCCGTTTTTTTCAATTAATATATTAACTTCATCTACCTTACTCTCCTGGATATCTACAAAGTATTTAAGCAACTTTATAAACTCGTTATATTCTTTTTCTACCATATATTCTTCTACAACTTTATCAACGATGCACTCTAAATCCTTCTTCAGCTCTTTTGTCCTAAAGGTTAGAAATCCATTTATATTAATTTCATTATTTTCTTCTATACATCTAGTTATTTTATCCATAATAACATTTTTCCTATTTATACAATATACCATACTAGGACCAGCTATTGCCCCCTCACTGATCAAAGCTGCTTGTATTTTAGGTTTAATTTGTTTTATTTCATCATATCTCAGAAAAAAATAAGTTTCACTTAAAAAATCATTAATTTCTTTTTTACAAAATTCCATTGATACTATTCTATATAACATATTAGCAATATTCAAATTAAATGCTTTTATACTACTAACGCTTAAGTTGTCGTCGCTACAAAAAAATTTTATGAAGTGAGTATCCTCTATTATACACTCTGATATGCCTAAAATCACTTTTTTATGTTCAAAACACTTTTTAATGTCTTTGATTTCATCAATAATACATTCCATACTGCTATTATATACAACAGTTAATAAAAGCATTTCGCACACTCCTTTCTCATAAGATAGTATGCGTGTAAAATTAATGGATATGCAAAATATATTAAACAATAATCGACATATTGCTATTTATAATAACTTTGTGTTATAAAGTAAACTATACAAAAAAAATATATGCGCTAGGAGGATTACAATGAAAAATCTTATTGTTGATTTTAGAATTAGTAATGAAGAAAGTGAATATTTAATTTCTAAGGGATATAACTTACTTATTTGTCCTCCTAGTAATCTTTTATATGAGGCTGTATGCGGTCACCCGGATATGTTAATGCACATTTTAGGAAATAGTATTATGGTGCATAAAGATATGGATAGTGAATTTATACAGAAGTTAAAATTACTAAATTACAAAGTTTCTAAATCAAATTCAACTTTGCAAAGTTCATACCCATATAATATAGGTCTTAATGCATTGTGTATAGAAAATCTTTTTGTTCACACTGTTAATTATACTGATACTAATCTTCTATCACTTTTAAAAAACAAAAAAATAATAAATGTAAAGCAAGGTTATACAAAATGTTCTACTTGTATAGTAAATAATCATGCAATCATAACTAGTGATTTATCTATTGCAAAGGCTTTGAGCCTTGAAAAAATTGATGTATTGTTAATCCCACCCGGCGATATTCTTCTTCCCGGACTTAACTATGGCTTTATCGGTGGTGCAGCAGGTCTTATTGAAGATAAGGTATTAGCTTTCTATGGTCACTTAGATCACTATTTGTATGGCAGTGAAATATTAAAATTTTTGCATAAGCATATGGTAGAACCTGTGTTTTTGAGAAATGGGAAACTAATTGATAGAGGTAGTATTTTTAGAGTCTAGCAAGATTTTTTTCTTATAAGATGCTATAACTAAAAGTATATGTTGCTGGAATGCATTCTACTCAACATATACTTTTGTTAGCATCTTATAAGAAAAAATACGTTCTCTTCATAGTATCCTTTTGTAAATTATAGTTTAAACGCAAAAAAAACACCATATAATTATGGTGTTCTTTTGGAGGCGCAACCCGGATTTGAACCGGGGAATAAAGGTTTTGCAGACCTTTCTCAGTTACTTGACTGGCAACCCCTGTATTATGCGTGTTTAACCGCTTGTAGTCTTTATTAATGTACAGGTTTATGCCCAAAGTATACCACAGACCTGCTACACGGTAAACCAACAGAATATTCCATATGGCTACTTTGTATAACTACAGTAAAGTACCCTCCTGTTCTATACTGTCCCTTACCACAACTTCTAATATTTCCATTATGTATTATTTTTATCTGGGAGTTCATTATATATATTAAATAAGTATTTTACTGTCTCTTTCATTGATTTTTTCCCACCATTTTTATTTATAGTAATACTTAAGTTAGCATAAATTATAATCAATAAACTTTTAGCTTCTGATTCATCTAAATTCTTAATCTTTTCTTTTATCCTTTCAATCTCAAGCATAAATACACCTCCATTAAATATTTTTTAATCGAATTTTTCTACGATTGCGAGTTAGCTAATAATCAATTATATCAAAGTTCCAACATTAATTACACATAAATCCATGTTCGTTAATGACATAGATATATTCGCCATAACAATTTAATTCCCCTCCATAACGATGGAAAATACTGCTATTATCATTAGGGGGATTCTTTTTGCTTCACGCACTGACGAGAAATCAGATATAACTTACATTAATCTTCTCCCTAATATAGATTGTAAATAATGAGTGTTTATAAAGGTATACCTATAAGGACAGAATTAAATTAACCATTCTAAGCCATCTATGTCGTTTGATAAGGTGCGTAATTATTTTATAAACGTTTGTGCTTCTGAATTGACCTTTACAAACAGTTATGTTATAATCTTTACATAGGATAAATATATGTTGGAGGTTGGACAAATGAGAATATATGCATATGCAAGAGTAAGTACCAAAGAGCAGAATTTAGACAGACAGATGGTTGAATTGAAAAAGTATGTTGATGATGAAAAATATATATTTACTGATAAGTTAAGTGGAAAAGACATGGAAAGACCACAATATCAACTGTTAAAGAAGTTTGTGCAGAAGGGTGACACAATTTACATAAAATCATTGGATAGGTTAGGCAGAAATAAGCAACTAATAAAAGATGAATTAGAATATTACAGGTCTGAAGGTGTAAGAGTAAAAATACTAGACATACCGACTACACTGATGGATATTGCAGAAGGTCAAGAGTGGTTAATAGAAATGATAAACAATCTATTGCTAGAAGTATTAAGCACAATGGCAGAGCAAGAGCGAACCAATATAAGAACACGGCAAGCTGAAGGAATTGCAGTTTTAAAAGCAAAGAATAATGGTAAGGGAATTGGCAGACCGAAAGCAGACTACCCGAAGGAATGGCAAGAAGTGTATGCAAAATGGAAAGCTAAAGAACTAACAGCTGTAAAGACAATGGAGCAATTAGGATTAAAGAAGAATACATTCTATAAATTAGTAAAACAGTATGAGAGCAATTAGGTCAAAATTAAATGACTATACCGTTTCTAGGGTTACTAGTGTAATAACTGGTAATCCTTTTTTATGCATAAAACGTAATATGTTTTTACAGCTTCGTCACATCTATAATATTCCAAGTCACATCGAATCATCTTTTCCTACATTATGTATGAAGACAAAATTAAATACTGACACTGGAGCGGATGGTAGATAGGTGCCTACTTATGTATAACAGCCAACATTATGAAACATTATTACATTTCTTCATCTCAGCAAAACAGCTTGTAACCCAGTAACTCCAGCGGTTGACAGTATATGCATTGGGTCATTATTGCTCCCTATGTTGCATTGCAATAATTAACAGTTATGTGTGTCTTTTATTAAACTAGTAAATAGGAGGAAAGATATGTTAACAACTTTAGGTAATAGGAGTTACACACAGAAACCAGTAGGAATGGAAATTGGACAGCTTCAAAATGAGTTAATGGTAATTGGAACTACAGAAATATCACCTTTAGAATTACTCTATGCTGTAGGACAAGATGGGCGAAGTTTTAAACCAGCAATATATACTGAGGGTTCAGCCTTACACAATGACGACTTTTTACAAACTGAGGTTATTGGAATTGATATTGATGTTAAAGAAGGTAAACCTTGGACAATTGCAGATAGTTTAGAAGTGCTGAGGAAAAATGAACTTGATTACATAGGTATTTACAAGAGTTTCAGCTATTCAGAGGAACATCAGAATCACAGAATACTATTTGAATTACCAGCACCAATCTATAATGATAATATGTTCTACTTTACACTTATGTTATTTAATGAATTATTCCCAGCAGATACAGCTTGTTTTGATAAAGCGAGAATGTTCTTTGGTGGCAAAGGAGTAATTGAAGGTACTAGAAATCCACTTAGACTGGACAATCTATATTATGCTTGTATTAATGAAATGAGCAATGATAAGAACAATAACAGCACTAGAAGAATTGATGATTTCTGTGCAAAAGCAAAACTAAATAAAGTAAATGGCTTACCAGATGTTGATATATCCAAAACTGACGATACTACCACAGTGCCTATATATATCTATAGGAGTAGTGGTGATATCGTCAATAATGGACATCTACTAATATTCCCCCACTTTACAGAACAAATAGTAATTACTACAAGTAAGTCCAAGACCACTAAGGTTAAAAAAGGCGATAAGCCTGTAAATGTAAAATATAGTTATGGTCAAGAGATATACCCATTAGATAATTTAAAAGATGAATGTGAATTGTATGGAGCAGTAACAAGAGGGCACTGGGCTACACATGAACAGCTAAAGATATTATGTTGGAACTTCCATCCGATACAGGGAGTAATGGATTCAATAGTAAATGCCTTATTACCTCACGAAAGAAAAGAATTAAACTTAAACTACAAAATAAAAGTAAACGGACTTATATCTTCTGCCCTAAAAGGTGAATATGAGCCAAAAAAATGTAGTTCAGACTGCCCCTACTTTGATGAATGTAAAATAATGAAAAAAGGATACAAATCACCTTATAATTATATATCAGCAAAAAGAATTAAACCAATAACTAAACTACAGCCACATGAAAGATTTCAAATATTAGCAGAAGTTACAAATGACAACGGAGACTTACCCTCTACATCTTATGAAATACCACTACAGCGTAACCCATTAAATATAGTACAGGAGGAAGCAAATATGAAATTCAGTAAATGTATGGATACTTTAATAACAGGACAGGCTACCGATTTAATAGTGTTAAAAGCACCTACCGGAATAGGCAAGACCAAAATGTTAATAGAAACTGATTGGTCACAATTCACTGGTAAGAAAGTTGCTATCGCCTTCCCTACTCACGCTTTGAAAGATGAAGTAGCAATAGAATTTTTAAAATTAGGTATTAGCATTGGAATAAAACCAGATAAAAATAAAGCTGAAATAAGAGATACTGTACTTAAAAATAGAATAGACAGACTTTTTGAAGCTGGGAACATTAATGCTAGCAAAGAATATCATAAATATCTAAATGCTCATAAAGAAATACCAGAGTACTCAGCGTATCTCGACCAACAGGCTAACTTCCAAAGTGCTGACATTCTGCTTACAACTCACGCAGATGTACTCCTCAATAAGACAGATAGATTCGATTACCTTATAATTGATGAAGACATCTTAATAACATCATGTGAAACTAACAGCATTAAGAGGTCATCAATTGAAGCTACTGTATTATATTTAAAGCATATATTAGATATAAACTATATGTTAGTACAAGATATATTAGACTTTATAGCTGATAATAGTAGAAGCACCTGTATGTTAAACAAATATAATGACTACAATTCTCTATATGCTAAGTACCAACATGAAATAGAAAACATAATGATTAATCAACCTGACCTAGATGTGGAAGCCTTAAAGATTCTTACCGCAGACTATGTTATGAAATCTGTAAATGTATTAGGAGAAGAATATATTCACTTCGGTAAAAGAAGAAAGTTACCTAGAATTCCAGTTATGATTATGTCAGCGACAACTTTTGAAGCAGTTTATAGAGTAACCTATAGATATGAAAGAGATATTCAATTTTTCAATATAGACTATGTATCAGACTGTGGACTACTTGAGCAAGACTTAACATATTCATTCTCTCGAAGCGATTTAAATAGTAATTCAGAGAGAAATATTCAGTATATCAAAAATAGCCTTCAAAACAGAGGTAAAGATATTAAAGATTATACTGTAATAACTTTTAAAGGGAGCAAATCACTTTTTATACAGGCTGGATTTACTGTGGCTGAAGATATTCATTATGGCAACACATCTGGTTACAATTCCTATACAGGTAAAAATCTTATTGTTGCTGGGACACCTCATATATCAAGTACAGACATTAAGTTATATTCCATCTTATTGTTTGATGTAGTAGTACCCGAAGCAGATTATGAATTTATAGAACTAGAGAATCAGAAGCGATTTAATATTAATGGTATTAGAATAAATTTCCCATCTTTCACCAATCCCTATGTAAGGCTAATACAGTTTTACTTATTACAATCTGATATATTACAGGCAGTCGGAAGAAGCCGACTAATAAGAAATCCAGAAGCCGAAGTACAATTGTTCAGTAACTTTCCAATAGAAGAAGCTGATAATTATTATGAAAATATGAAGAAGTGCAATTTCTGATAATTCAGTTTATCTATTGTTCATCCCGAAAGATTACTTAATTAACTTATAATAACTTTTCGGTAAATTATTCAAACTTAACCCGACCAACCATGGAAGGTACTGGTAATTCCCCCTATCCGACCTATTGAACAAGTACGCACTGAATTTTACTTTCAACTAAATTAAGGGTAATAGCCACCCCTCCAACAGGATTGCCCTTTATTTATATATTTGAAAGTGCTATAAAATTTCCTATCACACTTTACACTCTTTAGAATCTTTAGGGATATAACTCTGGAGAAAAGGAAAGAAGGCAATTACGCCCTCTATAGAAACCTATTTATAATATTTAACCTCTCATGTACGTTTATTAAATGTGTATTATCCAAATTTACATATATCCTTGTAGTTGCTATATTTGCATGACCTAACATCTTCTGTAACGTAAATACATCCATGCCAGCTTTGACACATTCCAGAGCAAATGACCTTCTGTACTGGTGAGGAGTTGTTTGCTTATTTATAATTCCAGCCTTTTTACCGTAACGAGCAAAGTTTTTTATAATATTAACTGTATTTATCCTATTTCCATAAGTAGAATTAAAAATATATTCTTCTTCATTCATCTGAGCAATATTTATTAGCTTTTGCAGATATTTAGCTGTCTTACTGCTAATAGGTAGTATTCTTGATTCCCTTGTTTTAGCAGTTTCACCACCTATCTTAATAATTTTGTCCTTACTGTTATAATCCTCTATAGCAACGTTCAATAACTCATTTATTCTTACACCACAATCTAGAATCACCAGCATAATAACAAAGTCCCTAAACTGTGAATACTCTTTTAAGTCTAATACTTTAAAAATCTTTTTTACCTCTGCAACAGTTAGTGGCTCTTTAGTATCTTTTGGTACTTTAACTAACTTTATTTTACTTGATATGTCCTCTGGAATAATCTTTTCAGTAAACAACCAACGCAAATAACATTTAACCGTTCTTAACCTCAAATTTATTGTACATGGTTTATACTCTTTCTGAAATAAATATGCAATATACTGTAGAAATACACCCTTCTCAACGACTTGGTTCTCGCAATCCTTTACCTCGCTTTGTATCCAGTTCTTTAAATACCTCATAAAAGTTATATGGTCTGAAAGTGTTTTAGTTGCAAGTCCTTCCAGCCTTTTAACAATCATAAACTGCTCATGTAGTGTTAAAAATTCACCAATACTAATACCATACCTCTGTTCATTTTCTTGATGTATAGGTTCTATTACTGCCCCTACACCATCCATTGTAATACGTTTCCTTGACTTCTGTGCAACCCTCTGTTTATCTTGCGTGCAACCCATTGTAACCCTCCTAATTTAACCATAATCATCATAAAGAACTACACATAGGTTTATACGCAAAACTTAACACCAAGGTCTTAAACTGTTAAGAAAAGTATATAAAATAAAAAAGCAGCCTACCTACTGAAATATCAGCATTTAGACTACTTTGTTCTGTTTTGGAGGCGCCACCCGGATTTGAACCGGGGAATAAAGGTTTTGCAGACCTTGACCTTACCGCTTGGCTATAGCGCCATTAATTACAATAATTGAAATATAAATAGTTGGAGCGGAAGACGAGATTCGAACTCGCGACGTTCACCTTGGCAAGGTGACGCTCTACCACTGAGCCACTCCCGCAACACTGGTGGCTAGACCAGGAATCGAACCAGGGACACGAGGATTTTCAGTCCTCTGCTCTACCGACTGAGCTATCCAGCCTTATTAAATGAAAATGGCGACCCAGAACGGACTCGAACCGTCGACCTCCGCCGTGACAGGGCGGCACTCTAACCAACTGAGCCACTGGGCCATATGTGGTGGGAACAACAGGGTTCGAACCTGTGACCCTCTGCTTGTAAGGCAGATGCTCTCCCAGCTGAGCTATGCTCCCACATGTTTTCATCAACTATTATAGTCTACATCATTTCATAAAACTTGTCAACAACTTTATGTGTTAACTATTTTTCTAATTTGTTGTTTACTTTATAGCTACTTAGCACATTACTATATTATAAAATTTTCTTGCAATTGTCAACAAAATTTATAGTGGGTATTCATAGATATTTCACTTATGCTACCCAATTGTCAAATTCACTCTATTTTCCTGTGTTTTTCAACATATGGTAACCTATGTGCACATTAAAATAATATAGCCTATTATTTATGATATAAGAAAGGAAAACATATATACTACATGTTTTCCTTTCTTAGACTGAACCTTAACCTATGAATTAACGTTTTTCAGTAATTGTTCAATATCTTCATGATTAAATTCATAATTTTTATTACAAAAATGACATTTAATTTCCTCTGTTTTACCATCATTATATAATTCTTCTAGGTCCTTTTTACCTATACTTATTAATGCCCTCTCAACTCTTTCTCTACAACAATCACATTTATATGTTGGCACAATCTCTTCAAGTATTTTAAGTTCCATATCTTCAAATATAAATTGTAAAATTTCTTCAATAGTCATCCCTTTTGCTATGAATTCAGTTATAGAAGGAACTTCTTCAAGTCTATATGTTATTATATCAGCCAAAAATTCATCTGCACCAGGCATCATTTGGATTATAAATCCTCCTGCAGCTTTAATGCTCATGTCAGTATCCACTAAAACTCCCAGACCCACAGCTGAAGGTGTCTGCTCCGAAACAGTATAATAATAAGCTAAATCATCTCCAATTTCTCCTGTGTAAATTGGTACTTGGCCTATATATGGCTCCTTCAGTCCCAAATCTCTTATAATTCTTAGATAACCATCCATACCTATGGCACCACTTACATCAAGTTTTCCTTTGCTATTAGCCGGTAAATCTACATCAGGATTTCCTATATATCCTTTTACACTTGAATCTGCATGAGCAGTTACTACGACACCTCTAGCTTTTCCTCCACCATCTATTTGCAATGTTAAACTATCTTCCTGCGACTTTAGCATGGTTCCCATAAGAGTTCCAGCTGTTAGCATCCTACCTAATGCTGCTGCTGCAGTCGGGGCACATAGATGCATGCCTACGCCCTCATTTACTAACTCCGTAGTTATGGCTGCAATTATTCTAACCTGGCCACCCTTTGCAGTAGCTCTAACCAATTTATCCATATACTAATTCCCCTTTATAACTTTTTATTATTTTTCAACTTGCCTAGCACATAGCATATTCTCTCTGTGTTTTCACTTACAGCTTTGTCTTCGTAGTTATCCATTTTTTTTATTATTTCAAATCCAATTTCTTTTATAACACTTTCTATATATTCTTCTTTATACGCCCTTTCTGAATGCTCTTCATCAAAGCGTCTGTATACTTGTCCTTCTTTTACAAAAAAGATTAAATTCATTTCTACTATATCATTTTCTAAATAATTCTCCCAAATATATACTACATCCTCCGATTCGTAATTATAAGTGTTATTACCAAGCACATTAGTAAGTTTATAATAAGAATTAATATCAAAAATAAATAAACCATCCTCTTTTAATACATTATAAACCCTTGATAGGTACTTCTTAAAATTTTCTTCTTCTAATATATAGTTAGTAGAATCTAAACAGCAAGTTATGAGATCAAAATTATTATTCAAATTCAATTCACAAATATCTTGACATACAAATTTTGCTTTTATCCCTGCATCCCTAATCTTTTTTTCTGCTTCACTTAACATATCGCAAGATAAATCAACTGCCCATATTTGCTTAAATCCACTTGCAATTTCCACAGTAAGATTTCCTGTACCACAAGCTAAATCCAAATAACTCGACCTATCAATACCATATTCACTGCAAATACATAATATATTTGTAGCCCATGTTTTATAATCAATATCAGAATTGATTAGTTCATCGTATATGTGAGCAAACTCTTTATAACAATCCATTTTAACATTTCTCCTTTTTCAAAGGTTTCCCTATTTAAAACTAATGGTATATAATATTCTAACCTATACACCAAATATTGTCCAAAATAATTTGCTCATTTCTTTTAGAAATCTTCATTTTTAGGAAGATTTATGCTCTTCTTTTTCTTTGTCATTAATCCTCCAACTCTTCCTGTTTCTTCTGCTGTTAGTCCACTCCAACCGCAGGTTTGTATCTTTTCCGTTAATCCTAATTCTTCGGCTATTTCATATTTTAATGTTTCCCTGAGCATTTCGTTTTTAGTAAGCTCTTTGTTTGTTCTTAATTTAGCTTTAATAATTTTTTTTAAAGGTGTTTTTCCCATGATAACCCTCCAAATTGTAATATCTAATATTTTTTATATCTAATATTTTTTACAATTTAGGGTTTTTTTATTCATAATAAAAAAAAAGAAAAAATAGTGCAATAATATTTATTACTACACTATCTTAATAATTAAGCTATTTACTATTTTCTGCCATTAGTATACGCATATTTAAAGTCTTGAGCACCAAATAATGGTGTCATTACTCTGTTTAAATATTTGTATCTAAAAGTATTTTTCATTCTGTAAGCAAGCGGTGATATAACAGCTTCATCTACAACTAATATTTGTTCTGCATGTTTGAATTTTTCTGTTCTCTTTGTTGGATCAGTTGTATTAGCAGCATCTTTAATTAAAGCATCATACTTTGCATTTGACCAACCAGTTGGAAGCATATTAGCACCAGTTGCCCACATATCAAAGAATGTGTTTGGATCGTTATAGTCTCCTATCCAAGGCATATCACCTATTTGATAGTCCATTTCATCTATTCTTTTTAAGAATGTTGCCCATTCAATATACTCCATTTTCATTACTATACCTAAATTGTTCTTGTACATTTGTTGATCGTATTCTGCAATCTCTCTAGTTATAGCATCAGTTCCAGATTTCAAGTAAGTGAATGTATTTTTCGCGGGGTCTGGATCTGCTCCAATTTCTTTCAAACCTTCAATTAACAACTTTTTAGCATCAGGATTTGCTTCCTTAAACGCTTTAAATGGTTCTATAGCAACTTTTGTTCTAAAATCCTCTCCACCTATTTGAAGTGTTGGTGGGCAGTATCCATATGCTGGTTGTGCAAGTCCTCTATTTAAAATTTTAACTCTTTCTTCTCTATCAACTGCTAAACTGAACGCCTGTCTTATTTTAGCATTCTTAAAATATTTGTCCTTTTGGTTAAAGAATACAAAATTTGTTCCAGGTATGTTAGCTTTTAATACATTGAATTTACCTGTTGCAGTAAATTTTTCTATCCATTCTTGCTTAGTAACTGTAGCGTAATCCACAGTACCATTAGATAATGAGTTCATTCTTGTTGTTTCTTCTTTTATAATATTAAGAGTTAATTTCTTAAGTTTAACTGAATCTTTATCCCAATAAGTTGGATTTTTCTCGAATTCAAGCTTACTTTGGTGTGCCCAATTTTTTAGTATATATGGTCCACAGTATACCATTGTATTTGCTTCTGATCCAAATTTATCTCCCTGAGCTTTAACTATATCTTCTCTTTGAGGCAACATAACTTTAAAATAAGTTATTTCTAAGAAGAAAGGACATGGTTTATCTAATGTAAATTTCAATGTCTTTGCATCCACTGCTTTTACTCCTACTTCTTCAGCCTCCACTTTTCCAGAATTGTATTTCTGAGAATTTTTTATAGGAAATAACATATATCCATATGTCGGACCAACTTCTGGATTAAGGACTCTTTTAATAGCATATTCAAAGTCGTTAGCTGTTACTGCCTTTCCATCACTCCATTGATAATCTCTTAAATGGAACGTCCATACAGTTTTATCATCATTAGCTTCCCAGCTTTCTGCTCCTGCAGGTTTTATAACGTCTTTACCATCTTCCCCTTGCTCAATTCTAGTTAACCCTTCCATACAATTAACTAAAACGTCTGATGCACTAACATCAATTGGTAATGATCGATCAAGTGATTTTGGCTCAGAAGTTAAGATACCATTTAGAAATTGATTGCTATCCATCTTAACTTCATCTGCAACCTCTGTACCAGAGCTTGTGTCTTTAATCTTTGCAGTTTCAATTTTCTTTCCACAACCTACCTGTGCAACAGATGCAATTACTGCTCCTATTAGCAAAGTAGCAATTAATCCTTTTATTTTCACGCCCCCACACCTCTTTATAATCTATTCAAACTCTTAATGAAAATTTATAAAGTTTTATTATTAAAATTTAATATTAAGTACATAAGATATAAACTTTTATATATATACAATTGTCAATATATACCATTTAATTTTATTGTATAACATATTTATAATATTCTGTATATTCAGCATGTTGATATTATTGTACTAATCAAATTCATTTTATAGTATCCATTTTAAAAATCAATTTGAATTTTAGAGATATAGTATAAAATTTATATTTTATAGTAAAACAAAAGATAGTAAGGTAATGTTTACTACCCCACTATCTTTTCATTTATTATATATATTATTTATCATATAAATGGCATGCAACAAAATGTTCTGGTTCTATCTCTACCATCTCAGGTCTATTTTCTCTACAAATATCCATAGCCCTATTACATCTATCAACAAATTTACATCCAATAGGAGGATTTATTGGACTAGGAACATCACCTTCAAGCATTATCCTTTTCCTAGTCTTTTCAAGCTGTGGATCAGCTCGTGGAATAGATGAGAGTAGTGCCACTGTATAAGGATGTAGTGGTTTCTTGTATAGCACATCACTTTTAGCAAGTTCTGCTAGGGAACCAAGATACATTACTGCAACTCTATCTGAAATATATTTAACCATTGAGAGATCATGAGCAATAAACAAGAAGGTTAAACCATATTCTGTTTGTAATTCCTGCAGTAAATTTACTACTTGAGCCTGAACTGAAACATCTAAAGCGGATATAGGTTCATCACAGACTATAAAATCTGGATCTACCGCAAGAGCACGAGCAATTCCTATTCTCTGCCTTTGACCACCACTAAATTCATGTGGAAATCTGTTTGCATGTTCCTTGTTAAGTCCAACCAATTCTAAAAGATCATCAATTCTTTTCTTGCGCGCTGCTCCATGGCTAAGATTATGGATATCAATACCTTCTGCAACAATATCAGACACAAGCATTCTAGGATTTAAAGAAGCATATGGGTCTTGAAAAATCATCTGTGCTCTTCTATTATATTTCTTTAGTTCTTTCCCTTTTAGGTCATGAACAGAAACACCTTCAAACTCAACAGTACCTGCTGTAGCTTTATAAATTCTTAAAATAGTTCGTCCACAGGTGGATTTTCCACAACCGGATTCTCCTACGAGACCTAGTGTTTCACCTTTATAAATATCAAAACTTACATCGTCAACAGCTTTTAGATATTGGTTTTTTCCAACATAAAAGTATTTTTTTAAATTTTTCACACTAAGAAGTATTTCTTTTTTTGCTTTTTCAGTCATGTTAATTTTCACCTCTCTTTTCAAGCGATAACTTTCTTCCTACAAAAAGACTAGGTGTTTGTACTTTGGGAGCGTCCGGATGAGATAACCAGCAGGCAGATCCATGTCCCTCACTAATAATGAAATGAGGAGGCATTTTTTCCCTGCAAATTTTCATTGAATATTCACATCTATCTGCAAATGGACATCCAAGTGGAGGAGCAAATAAATCTGGTGGAGTACCCTCTATTGAAGATAATTTATTATCAGTTTTAACTACATCTACACTTGGTACTGAACTTAAAAGTCCCCAAGTATATGGATGTTTTGGATTATAATACAACTCATCAGTATCAGCATACTCTACGATTTTGCCACCATACATAACTACTACTCTTTGTGAAATATTAGCAACAACTCCCAAATCATGCGTAATCATTATAATAGAGGTATTTATCTTCTTCTGTAGATCCTTCATCAATTCCAATATTTGAGCTTGAATTGTTACATCCAATGCAGTTGTAGGTTCATCAGCGATAAGAAGCTTAGGATTACAAACTAAAGCGATCGCAATCATAGCACGCTGACGCATTCCGCCAGAAAATTGATGTGGATACTCATTAATTCTTTCCTTTGCATTTGGTATTTGAACCAATTTTAACATATCAAGAGCTACAATATTGGCTTCTTTGCTTGTAAGAGTACTTTTGTGACTCCTTAAGCCTTCTAATATTTGCTTCCCAATTGTCATTGTAGGATTAAGAGAAGTCATTGGGTCCTGAAATATCATACCAATATTTTTACCTCGAATCTCTCTCATTTCCATTTCAGATTTAGCAATTATATCTTCACCATTAAAAATTATTTTACCACCTTTAAACCGTGCAGGAGGTTCTGGGTTCAGTCTCATTATGGATTTCGCAGTTACAGATTTTCCACAACCTGATTCTCCAACAATAGCTAAAGTCTCACCTTCAAATAAGTCAAAGGAAACACCCCTAACTGCTTGAATTTCCCCTGCATAGGTATCGAAAGAAACCTGTAGATTTTCAACTTCTAATATCTTTTTTTTCAAGTTAGTAACCTCCTATTTCCTAAGTTTAGGGTCAAGTGAATCTCTTAGACCATCACCAAGTATATTGAATGCAAGCATTATTAAACATAAAACAATTGATGGTATTATAAGTAAATGTGGGTATTGATAAAAAATCTTTGCTCCGTCATTAACTAGGACTCCTAGAGATGCATAGGGTGCTGGAACACCAAGTCCTATGAAACTTAAAAATGCTTCTGCAAAAATCATCCTAGGAATCATCATAGTCATATTAACTATAATTGGTCCCATACAATTTGGTATCAAATGCCTAAAAATAACCCTTTTCGCATTGGCACCTAAAGTTTGTGATGCAAGCACATATTCACTGTGTTTTAATCTTAAAACCTCTCCACGAACTAATATTGCAGTGTGCATCCAGCTTGTAAATGCAAGAACAAGGGTAATGGTTACAATTCCTCTGGTAAGTACAATGGACAATAACATAATATATAGCATATCAGGAATTACCATAAGAATTTCGATAAATCTCATCATTATAGTATCGGCCCTTCCGCCAACATATCCAGATATACCTCCATAAACAACACCAAATAACACTGTAAACAACACTGATATTATTGCAATCATAAAAGAAACTCTTGAGCCTTCCCATAACCTGGTAAATAAATCTCTACCAAGATCATCAGTTCCAAGCCAATATCTGCTGTTGAATTTTTTGATGCCTTCCGTTTCTATGGTAATGTTGCTACCACTTTTTTTAAAAGCGACTCCTCTAAAATCAGGGTCATCTTTTAAAATACGTTCTGATTCAGCATTCAGTTTCCCTATAATTGAGTCCCAATTATCTGTGGAGTTTGTTTTTACTTCTATTCTATATTCCTTTTGATCTCCTTGATAGGACTCTTCAGATTTATCGCCAATAATAAAGGCTAGCTTTCCAGGTTGTTCTTTTAGTTCAACCTTTTTAAATTCTAATTTTGTTTTTCTAAGATTAGGTCTATACCTATCATAGGAAAACACAGAGTTAGAAGATAATTTTAAACTCCTTTGATTTGAAAGCATAAAGGTTTGATCTTTTAAGCTTAAGGTTTGGGTCCTATATGTATGCCCATAAAGTTTTACAGAAATTATTGGGCCAGCTATTGCCATAATAATCAATATAACTAAGATCCAAAAGGAAATTATAGAGGGCTTATTCTTTTTTAATCGCCTAAAGGCATCTTGCAAATAGGACATACTTGGGCGCTTAATACTTTGAGCAGCTTCTAGATTCTTACCAACATGCTGGAATTGATCCTTTTCAATTTTATCCATTTAGCTATTCGCTCCCTTTGCTTGTTATTTTAAGTCTTGGGTCAACTAGCCCATAGGCTATATCGACTAGAAGAATGGCTGTTATTATAAGCACTGCATAGAACAGTGTTATACCCATAGTCATAGAATAATCCTGATCAGTGATGGTGGATACAAAATACCCCCCCAGCCCTGAAACGGCAAAAACATTTTCTATAACAATAGATCCTGTAATAATGGCTGCAAAAGAGGGTCCAAGTACAGAAATAACTGGCATTATAGCATTTCTTACTACATGCCTCCACACAATCTTAGAAGTTGGTAATCCTTTAGATTTTGCAGTTTGTATATAATCTTGTCCAAGTACCTCAAGAGTAGTTGATCGCATTAATCTAGATACAAATGCTAGAGTACTCAGTCCTAAAGTAAAGGATGGCAAAAGCATAGAAATTTGAGTACCGTCTACGGTAACCGGCAACCACCCTAAGTTTACACCAAAATAGTACGCAAGCAGTGGTCCCATAACAATACTTGGAACAGATACTCCTACAATAGATATGAAAATGATAATGTAATCTGGTGCTTTCTGATGTTTTAAGGCTGCTATTACACCAAAAAGTATTCCGAAAATTGAGGAGTATACCATGGCTCTCCACCCTAAAGCAAAGGATTTAGGAAAACTATTTTTAATTACTTGTGATACTGGGCGATTAACGTACTTATAAGAAAGTCCCAAATCTCCATGAACTAAGTTATTCATATATTTAAAATATTGCTGTGAAACTGGCAAATCCAATCCATATTTTTGCAATAAAGCTTGTCTTAATTCAGGTTTCATTTTTTCATTGTGAAATGGATCACCTGGCAACGCTTTCATTAATGCAAATGTTATAGTTGCTATGCATAATATTGTTAATATTGCATAAAATATTCTTTTCAAAATGTATTTAACCATTTTTTTACCTCCTCTTATAAAAATAATAATTTATCAATTTACCAATTTACATAAGGAAAGGTATACGTTAAACAACATATACCCCCTTATCTATTTATAATGAAAATTAAATTATTTAGCTTTTGCTGCATCCTTCTTTGTCATATCTACATCAGCCCAATAGAAATCAGTACTTGGGCCTGCGCCTCTGTTAATAACTCCTGTTAAGTAATCCTTAAATGTCCAATGAGCTATTCTAAAGTATTTAGGTGCAACAACCATTTCATCCATTAACATTTTTTCAGCACTATATAAGTAACTCATTCTCTTTTCAGGATTTGCTTCTTTTTTAGCATCTTGAATTAATTTATCAAATGCTGGATTGTTATACTTACCATGATTATTTCCATTAGTTGATTCAAATAAATCAAGGTATGTCATTGGATCCATATAATCAGGTCCCCAACCACTAGCACAAATACCAAAGTCACCAGTCTTCAATCTAGTTAATTTATCACCCCATGCAACTGGAATAATATTAATATCAACTCCAATATCTTTTAAATCTGATTGTAACTTTTCACCTTGTTTTTTAGAAATATCAGACTGATCTATTAAAACGTCTTGAATAGGTAACTTAGCTAGTTTTAACTCTTTAAGTCCTACTGCTAAAGCCGCTTTAGCCTTATCCTTTTGATTATCTTCAATTAAAGTCTTGCCATTCTCTTCACGGAAGGACTTACTAAGACCTGGGAAGTAATCTGGAATTAATGAAAGTCCAGGCATATCACCTTGAGTAACACTTTCAGTTAAACCCTTACGGTCCATAGCTAAAGATATAGCCTTTCTAATATTTACATTAGAAGTAACTGGATTGTTAAATAGGTTAAATTCAAGGTAGAATACAGTATAGTCAGGCATATCAATTAAATCTTGAAGTTTATATTGATCAAGCACTGCTTTATCTTGGAATATTTTCAAATCGTTAGCTTGAATTGCTGAACCATCTAAAGCACCGGTCTTTAAAAGATTTGTTCTTGTAGCAACTTCAGAAACAACTTTCAACTCAATTTTATCAATTTTAATATTTGCTTTATTCCAATAATTAGGATTTTTTTCTAGTTTAAAGCTATCCTTATGTTTCCATTCTTTAATTACCCATGGTCCATTACTATTTAAACCAGCAGCTTCAAGAGTATAGTCTGTTTTATGAGCATTATAAAACTTCTCATTTACAGGACAATAAACAGCATTTGCAGTTAATCCTACAAAGTATGGGCATTCTTTTGAAAGTTTAATCTCTATATTACCATTATTTTCTTTAATTCCAACCTTTGACCATAAATCCACTTTTTTTGCATCAAATTCTGTCTTTATAGCTGCAGGCATTGCCTTTAAAGCATCACTAACCTTAGTAGCTAAAGGTTTTTTCTTAGTTTTATCTTTTTCAGCATCTCTACTATCAACTAAAGCCTTAAATGCTTTATCTTTTTCTGCATAAAAAGACTCACTTGTTAAACTTGCATATTCTTGCGCTCCTAGAACATAATCAGTAATCATAAATCCATACTGGCTGTTTCCATCAAGAGCAAGTTTCCATCCAAAGAAGAAATCATTAGCGCTTACAACAGTTCCATCAACCCATTTTGCTTCTTTGTTAAGTACAAAAGTCCAGGTTTTACTGGCAGCATCATAAGTCCAACTTTTAGCAACACCAGGTTCATATTTACCTTCTTCTTTACCAAAACGAGTTAAACTTTCAATAAACATGTTTGCAAGAGAAAAGTCAATTTGTCCAGTCATCTGTTGTGCATCCAACGTTTCTGGCTCATCTGAAGAGTAATAATTTAAAACTTGTGGCGTTTTTTCCTTTACAGCCTCAGGTGTTTTTGCTTTTGAACATCCAGAAAGCACACCTGTAGACACTACCAAAGCTAGTACTAAAGCAGTAATTAAATGTTTCTTTTTCATTACATATCCCCCTTATTTATCAATGTAAACCGTAGTTTCATTAATATATATAAATCACAGCAAAATAAATTTTTATTTACCCTCTGTAAATTTATCCTGATAGTAAAAAAAATATATATTCCCCTAAATAATGCTAAAAAGATTAATTTTATTTTTTTAATATTACCATGAATTTTTTTTATTGTCAATGATTCTATTATCGTTATATTGTGAAGTTTGCAATATAAAATATCCCAAATATCAAATAAAAAAAATTCCCATGAGTATTTTACTGATTATATTTTAAAAAAAGTATATATATTTTCACTTATGGGTTATATAATATAACAAGGGAAATTTTTTATTGATAATTCAAATTTATTATGAATTAACATGAAAAATGCTTCACTAAAAGCAATTTGAATTAATAAATATATAGTATAGAAATAAAATAGTCAAATGAAAAAACTATTACTAATTGTTTTTCTCATTAAAACTACGAGGAGGTAATCACATGAGTATTTTTAAAGGTTCTGGTGTTGCAATCGTCACTCCATTTAATGAAAGAGGAGTAGATTTCAAAAAACTAGAAGAATTAATAGAATGGCAGATTAGCAGCAAGACAGATGCTATTATAGTATGTGGTACTACTGGTGAAGCTTCTACTATGACAGAGCAAGAAAGAAAAGAAACTATAAAATTTGTAGTTGATGTAGTTAATAAGAGAATCCCAGTAATCGCTGGTACAGGTAGTAACGACACCGCTGCTACCATAAGCATGAGTAAATGGGCAGAAAAAATAGGTGTAGACGGATTGCTTGTAATTACCCCTTACTACAATAAAACTACTCAAAAGGGATTAGTTGAACATTTTAGTGCAATTGCAAATAGTGTAACTTCACCAATAATAATATATAACGTTCCTTCAAGAACAGCTCTTAATATTACTCCCCTCACACTTCTAAAATTATGCGCGGTACAAAATATTGTAGCAATTAAAGAAGCAAGTGGCGATATAAGTCAAATAGCACAGATTAAAGCCCTATGTGGAGATAAATTAGATGTTTATTCAGGTAACGACGACCAAGTTATCCCCATACTTTCCTTAGGTGCTATTGGAGTTATATCTGTTATTGCAAATATAATTCCTACAGACATTCATAACATGTGTGAATTATATTTAAAAGGTGAGCATGCAGAGGCTCTAAAAATTCAGCTGGGATATCTTGCTCTTAACAGCGCTATATTTATAGAAACTAATCCGATCCCTGTAAAAACAGCTATGAATCTTATGGGACTTAACGTAGGACCCTTAAGACTCCCACTATGTGAAATGGAAGAAAATACGCTGCGAATTCTAAAAAAAGAACTAAAAGCATATAATATCCCTTTAAAGGAGGAAATTTAATGATTAGAATGCTTCTAAATGGATGCAATGGTAAAATGGGAAAAGTTATATCTGAAATGACTAAAGCTTCTAAAACTATTTCAATTGTTTCTGGTGTTGACAGAAATTCATCTAATTTAAACTATCATTGCTATAACAGCATAGATGAATGTAAAGATGACATAGATGTAATTTTAGATTTTTCAAGGCCAGATGCGTTAGACTCACTATGCCAGTATTCCAAAGAGAAAAATATACCTATTGTGTTCTGTACTACTGGTTATACCAAAGATCAGCTATCTAAAATTCATTCGCTTAGTGAAGAGATTGCAGTATTTCACTCTGCAAATATGTCTATAGGTATAAATATTATTAATAATATGCTTAAGAGTATAAGCAACATGCTTTATAAAGATTTTGACATTGAGATAATTGAAAAGCATCATAATCAAAAAGTCGATGCTCCCAGCGGTACTGCTCTGCTTCTTGCAAATACAATTAAGGATTCCATTGAAGAGGAAACAATTTTCACAAATGGAAGAAATGGCTTAAGTAAAAGAGAGCACAAGGAAATAGGCATTCATGCTATAAGAGGTGGAAATATTATAGGTGATCATGAAATCATATTTGCCGGCATTGGAGAATGCATTGAGATTAAGCATACAGCAATATCAAGAGAAGTTTTTGCAATAGGTGCATTAAAAGCCTGTGAATATATATACGGAAAAGAGAAAGGTTTATACAATATGGATGATGTAGTTAATGTATCAATTTAGTCTTTAATAAAAAAAAGCCTTGGAACAGTCTAATCTGTTCCAAGGCTTTTTTAAAATTACTCAGTGGTGTTTAACATTTCAAGCCATTTTTCCATTCTATCCAAACCCTCTTTTAGTACTTCTAAACTATAAGAATAGGAAATCCTGATGAACCCTTCTCCTCCTTTGCCAAAAGCTGACCCAGGCACAATGGCAACCTTAGCTTCATATAATAGCCTGTTGCAAAACTCCTCACTACTCATTAAAAATTTTGTTATAGACGGAAATATATAAAATGCCCCCTTAGGAAGTGTTACCTCCATTCCCATTTCAATTAATCTTTTGTATACATATTCTTTTCTCTTCTCAAACTCCACTTTCATATTATTAACATCATTCATGCAGGAACGTAATCCCTCGTAGGCACCCCATTGAGATATTGAGGTGGCACAAGAAACATTATATTGGTGTACTTTCATTATATTATCCATAATATACTTACTAGCACAAACGTAACCTACCCTAAGTCCCGTCATAGAAAACATTTTAGAAAATCCACTGACCAAAATTACTCGATCTCTTAATTCACTAATTTGAGCTATAGAATAGTATTTCTCATAACATAATGAGCTATAAATCTCATCACTTATTATGTAAATATTTTTTTCTTTTAATATTTGAAAAAGTTTATCCCTTTCCTCTAAAGATAATACTGCCCCAGTAGGATTAGAAGGATAGGACACCACTAAAAGCTTGGGATTTTCCTCATTGATAAGCGTGCATAAGCTCTCAAAATTAATAGTGAAATCACTATTAAGATTATAATTAACCACTTCTGCTCCAAAAATCTTTACACAGCTCTCATAAGCTGGGTAAGCTGGCGACGGCACCAGAACTTTATCTCCAGGGTTTAAAAATGCGGCAAATGTGCATAATAGCGCCTCGCTTCCGCCAACAGTGACAACTATCTCATCAGCTAAATAGTTAATATCCATACCACCCAAGAAATTAGAAATTTCATCTCGTAGCTCCGGAATGCCAGCATTAGCAGTATACTCAGTTTTATTTTGATGTATAGCTGAAGTCATAGCCTTTTTGATATTTATAGGTACTGGGAAATCTGGTTGCCCTAGGGTAAGAGAAATTGCCCCTTGAACCTTTGAAACCTTATTGAAAAATTTTCTAATTCCAGAAATTTCTACATTGTTTAGATTATTTGAAAATATATTATTCATAATATCATCCTTTACATATGTTTGATTTATTGTTATTCTACTATATAAAAGTATAAAAATCAGTAGTTTTATACTTTTTCTAGGATAATAATAATATTTCCCTTTAAATAATGTCCATTTTACTATATTATTTATAAGGTACATAGTTTTATTTTAGAATTTCACTTTTAATTTCATCTATTTTTTTATCAAGGATAACAAATAAATTTAAGTTTTAGCCACATGAAAATATATGCATAAAAACAACAATTTGGCTTAATACTTATAATACGAAAGGAGAATAAATATGAATTATGATTTAACAGACCCTTATGAAATTGCAAGATACATAAAAGAAGCAAAAAAGGCTACCCCCATTAAACTATATATTGATGGAGATTTATCACAATGCCAGTTCGGTAATATAGAAAATTTTGGTAGTGGTAATTTTTATATGCTTTTTGGTGAAAGTGAGGAGGTGTCAGATTTTCTAATAAAATATAAAGATAAAATTAAAAAATTCAAACTTGAACAAGACAGACGAAATTCTGCTATCCCTTTAATAGACCTAAAAAATATTGATGCAAGAATTGAACCAGGTGCAATTATAAGAGATAAGGTTAGTATAGGTAAAAATGCCGTTATAATGATGGGCGCTGTAATTAATATAGGTGCTGAAATTGGCGATGAAACTATGATAGATATGAATGCTGTAGTTGGTGCAAGAGGAAAATTGGGCAAACGAGTTCATTTAGGTGCCGGTGCTGTAGTAGCTGGTGTTCTAGAACCACCAAGTAAAAGTCCTTGTGAAATCGGAGATAATGTACTAATTGGAGCAAACGCTGTAATACTCGAAGGAGTAAAGATTGGAAAAAACTCTGTAGTAGCAGCAGGATCAGTAGTTGTAAATGATGTTCCTGAAAATGTTGTAGTTGCTGGAACTCCCGCAAAAATAATAAAGAATGTGGATGATGGCACTAAAGAAAAAACCAAACTACTTGATGACCTAAGAAAATAAAAAAAAAGAGGATATATTACTACATCTGCGTTTCTCTTCGCTGAGTAATTCTAAACTAATTTTAATGAATAATGCTAAAAAGTACAAACTCGCTAAACGCTCAAACATGTACTTTTCTTAACGCATTCTTCATTAAAATTACTTAAGAATTACTAATGCTTGGTCAAATGCATATTTCGTAATATATCCTCTTTTTAACGAATAAAGCTTGTTCGAATGCCTTTTACGTAATATATGCTCTTTTTAAAGTGCTAAAGCTTGTTTATATGCATTTTACGTAATATATACTCTTTTATACTGTTTTAAAGATTTTAGCTCTATTCAACCAGCTAAGGCTGAAAGTTGAAAAGAGCTAAATTTATATTATATATACTAGATAACGTCTAGAGTTTCAAAGTCTTGCTCTTCATCAATCATCATATCTGATTCTACTATATTTTCACCATCTTTATTAACTTTTTCCATCTTTGATATAGATACTTCATATGCCACTTTTCTTATAACTTCGTCATCTGATAATTTCTTTTGATATTCTCTGCTCTGAAGTCTTCCCCAAATCCTTATATTATCCCCTACTTCAAGACTTTTGCAAAATCTAGAATTTCGTCCCCAGGCGATCGTAGGTATATAATCAGATTTATTATATAATCTATTAACTGCGAGTAGCATGTCTGCAATCTCTCTCCCAAAAGGAGTTGTCCTATATACTGGACTTTTGCAAATATATCCATCTAAAAATATTTGATTTGGATTCTTACTGCGTTCTTCACAAATTTTAATATCTCTAGCAAATACTGTTAAGATCAATCTATTAGATCCATCAACAAATTTATTGTAAGATCTAAGTTGCCCTTCAACTATAAATTCATTTCCTATATTGATACTCATACCTGCTATTAATCTTTCAGAAATTGTTATAGTTAAAATGTCTGTTGTTTCACTCAGCCTCCAAACCTCGAAATCAAATACATAAAACCCTTCCCCATACATTTCATGACTAAATTTTAATTCAGATACTACCTTTCCTTCTAAATAAATCTTGTTATTTAACATAACATTATCCATCATAACCCCTCTTTCCCTTAGTTTTTTTAATAAGCTTTCCTTAGAATATAAGTATTCAGTTATTTAATGTAATATACCTAATATTGATATAATTTTGCTTAGATTTCTCAAATAAATAACTTGTTATTTGTTTGTTTGTTCCCCATATATATTTTGGCAAAATTATAACTATTTGGTGTTTCCATTATAATACAAATACCTAGTAAACTTCAACATATTTAATTTTTATTTTTGTATTTGTTTTCCTTCTCCATTTATATAATAATTATCTTTATATATAAGGTCTGATATTTTTACAAATTCATAACCCGCCCTTTTTAAATATTCTAAAATTCTCGGCAAATTTTCAGGGGTATATTTTGCATCATTGTGAAATAAAAGTATGGAACCAGGCTTAGTCTTTTTTACTATTCTATTGAATTCAATATCTGCTCCTTGTTCTTTCCAATCTATACTATCTACATCCCATTGGATACAAAAATGGTTTGTAGCCTCTACAGTTTCTATGACTAAATTATTATACTCTCCAGATGGGCATCTAAAAAGAGTTGTTGCTTGCCTCGTTATAGACATTATTTTAGCATCCGTTATAGCTATTTCTTCAATCATTCTATCTTTAGATATTGTAGTCATTATAGGATGCTTATTGGAATGATTTCCTATTTCATGCCCTTTTTCGTACATGGTCTTTAACTTATCTGGATACTGGTCTATCCATGCTCCCACTATAAAAAACGTTGCTTTAGCATTGTATTTGTCTAATATTTTTAATATGTCATCTGTTCTATCATCTCCCCAACTCGCATCAAAGGAAATTGCAATTTTTTTATCTTTAGTATCTACAGAGTAAATAGGTAATTTACGTTGTTCGCCCAAAAATACTCCTTTAGTTTTCAAGTTATAAACGCTTAAAATTATTAAAGCTCCAAAAAAAAGCACAAAAACTACTATTAACTTCTTTTTTATGTAACCCGTACCCATGCTATATCCCCCTCATATCAATATAGTCAACATAAGTTATACTCTGTTGCTACTTTCTACATTTATACTATAAATTTATATTCTAAAAGTTAAAATATATGTGTAATTTAATTTATAAAGTTTATTTCATATTAAATTTTTTAAATATATTCTGTAAAAATATGCATAAATTATTAAAAATAAAAAGCACCGATTCATTTCGATGCTTTTTATGTTATAATGTTTATAGTTAATTTCAGAAATAAAATAGTTCCTAATTCTTTTGTACTAAACGGACTGCAAGGAGGAAACGATATGTTTGAAGATGCTTTAGACCTCGCTGAAAATAAGCTTCTTTTACTTTATATTTTTTATAAAATAAAGCTCCCTATTTCTAATATTCAAATAACACAAATTATTCTAGAAAATAATTTTATAAATTATTTTACACTACAACAATATATGACGGAACTTATAGCATCTAACCTTCTTGAGCCTGCTGAGCAAAATGGCAAACATAGATTAGTAATTACACAAAAGGGTGATAATGTTCTATCATTATTTAAAGAAAGAATTTCTGAAAGTAAGATACAACTTATTGATGACTATTTAAAAATCCATCTTGAAAATATCAAAAAAGAGCTCACGGTTAGTGCTGATTACACAATAGAAAACAATAACAATTATTTAGTTAACCTAACTGCTTCGGAGGGTAATTTTACACTTATAGATATAAAACTTAGTGTCACTTCTAACAAGCAAGCACGAGATTTATGCAGCAAATGGAGAGAAAATCCTTCTGAATATTATACTAAGATAATAAACCTTCTCATAAATGATTGATTTTTATAGAAGTGTCATTCCTGTGGGCTCTCCGCCAATAGAAATGGCTTTTTTATTTTCAGTTAATTTATCAATTCTAAAAAGCAAATTGTTATAGTTATCACCTACATACAAATACTTTTCATCTTCGAGGATTCCTCTAGGCATACCACCAATTTTTATTTTTTTTATTTCCTTATAATTGTTTATATCTAACACACTCACAGTGCCATCTCCAAAATTTGAAATATAACAGTACCTTTCATTACAATACATATCCACAGGTGAATTACCAACCGGTACATTATATAACACGTTGTAGTTTTTTAATGAAATAATACTTATGCTACCTTTGTTATCCATACCTATATTACTTTCGCAAACTAAAATATAATTTCCATCTGGTGTAATTAGAGCTTTAGTAGGATAAGCCCCCACCCTAAGGTTTTTAATGTTTCCATTAGGAGCACACTCTATTATTGTTATGCTATCACTATTCATATTTGCCACTATAATAAGATTTTTTCTTTTGCAAATATAAATACTATGCGGCAAGTTACCACAGGGAATTGCTTCTACAATATGTCTTTTCTCTAAATCAAAAACTATTATATCATCACAATCTCCACAAATTACATAAGCTTTATTATCATAAACTGATAAATCATTACAGTGCATGCCTATAAAATAACTTTCAGTTTGGCAATTATCAATATCAACCATAGAAATACTATTATCATAACTATTTGCTGTTATAAGTTTATTTTCATAAACATATATACCATGAGGACCAATTTTTTTGAGATTTTTTTTATCTAAATATATTTTTTCCTCTTCTATAAATAAATCTAAGTTAACTTTTGATATGCAATCCGATGAAGTACTACATACATATAACTTTCTCAAATACCCCACCCCCTCATATCCATAATATGAAAATATTAATAATCTGCTAACTATTTTCATAAAAATTAATAAGAGAGTTAATTCAAGATAGTCTCCACATTAGAACTAAAGATTTTTTTCTTAGAGGATGCTATAACTAAAAGTATATATTGTTAGCATCCTATAAGAAAAAAAAGTTTACTTTAAATTTTACTTTTATTGATTTATTTCTTGAAATAAAGATACTTTATAGTATATAATAACTTTTGTGATTATTAAAATCACAGAAGATGGAGGGTTTACATTATGTATAGTTATGCACCAAAAGGAGTTTGTTCTAATACCATAAATTTTGAAATAGTAGATGATAAAATAACTGAAGTTGTTTTTAAAGGTGGATGCCCAGGTAATTTAATTGGGATTTCGAGCCTAGTAACAGGAATGAAAGTTCAGGAAGCTATAAATAGACTTAAGGGGATTAGCTGTGGTGATAAAAGCACGTCTTGCCCTGACCAATTAGCGCTGGCACTTGAAGAATTAGTTGTAAATGCTTAATTGTGATTCATTCAAATAAATAACAAAGGCACATATTATTTAGTAATATGTGCCTTTGTGTATATTTAAAATTAATTTATAGCTAAAGTATTTCGTATTATTTTTCTCATATCTCCCACCATGTATAGTGAACCGCACACTAATAATAAATCTTCGACCTCGCAATAGCTTAAAGCTTTTTTATATGCTTCCTCATAATTTTCAATTGACTCACAATTCGTAATGTATTTTTCTACTTGGACTTTTAATTTTTCAGAAAGTTCTGCCCGTGCGCTGTGGGGAGTAACTGTAATTACTCTACTTGCCTTTGGAACTATAGTCTTTATCATCTCTTCCACTTGTTTATCTGCAAGTATTCCTAAAATTAGTATGATTTTATTGTAATTAAAATACATATCAATACTTTCAGTAAGGTTTTTTATACCATCTATATTATGTGCTCCATCTATAACAACTAAAGGCTTTTTATTCATGACCTCCAGCCTGGCTGGCCATTTTACATTTGAAAGGCCCATTAAAATATTATCTTTATTTACTTTTTCGCCTTGCCCTATAAGCTCTTCTATAACATGAATTGCTACTGAGCAGTTTAATAATTGATGCTTTCCTAGAAGTGCCAAATCAATAAAATAATTGTTATTTAAAGTTTGAACTTTCATTTTTTGAGTTATAAAATTATTATCGCTATATACTGTTCCTTCAATGGAAGTAATTGCAACCTGCTGTAAATTTTCCTTTCCTAAATATATAGATGATTCCCGCGGTACTTTTATTAATTTGCAATTTTTTTCTCTACAAATTCTTTCTATTACCCCTTCACATTGTTTTTGCTGTGGAAAAATAACTACAGGAATTCCTTCCTTAATAATGCCTGCTTTTTCATAAGCAATTTTTTCAATGGTATCCCCTAATATAAGGGTATGATCCAAGCTAATAGATGTAATAACAGTTAATATAGGTATAATTACATTTGTTGAGTCAAGCCTTCCACCCATGCCCACTTCAACTACTGCAAAATCTACATTGTTCCTATAAAAATATAAAAAGCCTGCACAGGTGATAATTTCAAATTCCGTTGGATTACTATACCCTAGTTCCACTACTTTTTCTACTGCTTTAGAAACCGCTGTTATAATATGGCTTAAATCGACTTTAGAAATATTTACATTATTTATTTGCATCCGCTCTTCAAATTCTTCAATAAATGGAGAAATATATGACCCTACCTTATATCCTGCTTCAAACAAAATATTAGTCACCATAGCTGTAGTAGAACCTTTTCCATTAGTTCCTGCAATATGTATGCACTTTAATTTTTTATGTGGATTTCCTAAAAGCTCTAATATTTTTTCAGTTCTCTCAAGCCCAAGTTTTGTACCAAACTTGGCTGTGTTTTTTATATAAGCTATAGATTCATCATAATTCATATTTATCATTCCTTTCAAACTAGGTGGGGACGGTTAATCCATCATCTTCGATACTGTTCATCACCTGTGGTGTTTCAACTTTTAACGTCTTCTTAAATTCTATACCAACTTAGGGACAGTTAACAACCTTTATTGTAATATTTTTATTTTTATTACTAGGAAAGCAGAAAAAATTGTAACACTTTACATAGTACTCAAATAAAATATTCTATGTAATTATCTTTAGGAGTGATTTTATGTTTGAATATCGTCTTCTAAGACCTGAGGAAATATTAGAACAAATGTATAGACAACAACCTCCAGGATTTCCTCCGGCTTTTGGTCCGCCAAATAAAACACCACAAAAGCCAAAATCTAGTAATATAGGCTTAAAAACTGTTGATCCAGGTGCAATTAAACCATGTCAATATAGATTAGTATACTTATGGCTTAAAAACAATGATAGTTTCTGGGCATTTATAACATATATAGGCCCTAAATCAGTATCCGGCTTTAAATGGACCAGAGGTAAAAGGCTCCTATGTTTAAATAAAACATAGGAGCCTTTTCCTGAAGCTTATTTTAAATTTTCTATACTTTGAACTACTGAATTGTACATTTCTTTATACTTTTCACCTTTAGCTTTTTCTTCTTCCACTACCTCTATTGGAGCTTTAGCTGTAAATTTTTCATTACAAAGCTTCTTCTCTACTCTGTCTATCTCTTTACCTAATTTTTCTTTTTCTTTATTTAATCTTTCTAATTCTTTTTCTAAGTCTACAAGCTCAAGCAATGGCATATATACCTCCGCACCTTTTGTTACTACTGTAACTACATTCTCTGGTGCTTCATCTTTAGAATTTAAGAATACTACTTCGCTTGCTGAAGCAAGCTTTTGGAAATAAACTAGTCCTTGCTGGAATGCTTCTTTTCCTTCTGTAGCATAGATAAATGTTTTGGCTTTTCTTGAAGGTGGTACATCCATATCCGCTCTAGCATTTCTTACGTCTTTTATTGCTTCTATAATATAATTCATGCTTTGTTCTGCGTTTTCATCTTTAAGAGCATTTTCATATTCTGGCCATTTAGCAATAGTTATAGATTCAAACTCATTATCTAAATGAGTATAGATCTCTTCTGTTATAAATGGCATAACAGGATGAAGCAATTTAAGTCCAGTTTTTAATACATTGTTTAATACATTAAGAACTACTCCCTTTGTTTCACAATCTTCTGCGTATAATACTGGTTTAACAAGTTCAATATACCAATCACAGAATTCTGACCACATAAAATCATTAACCTTTTGAAGAGCTATTCCAATTTCAAACTTCTCGATATTTTCTGTAACTTCTTTTACTACAGTGTTCATTCTTGATAATATCCACTTATCTGCAATAGTGTAGTTTTTATTATCTTTGTATTGTGTCATTAACTCTTCCTTTACGTTCATCATAACAAACCTAGAAGCATTCCAAATTTTATTTGCAAAATTTCTCGCTGCTTCTACTCTTGATTCATAGAATCTCATATCGCTGCCTGGTGCATTTCCTGTAGCAAGTGAGAATCTTAAAGCGTCTGCGCCGTATTTTTCTATTACGTCTAATGGGTCTGTACCATTGCCCAGTGACTTAGACATTTTTCTTCCTTGATCATCTCTAACCATTCCATGGATTAATACCGTTTCAAAGGGTACTTCCTCTAAATTATAAAGTCCTGAAAAAATCATTCTTGCAACCCATGGGAATATAATGTCGTAACCCGTTACTAAAACACTGGTTGGATAAAAGTATTTTAAATCTTCTGTATTATTTGGCCAACCAAGTGTTGAGAAAGGCCACAATGCTGAACTGAACCAAGTATCAAGAACATCTTTGTCTTGCTCTAAATTTACACTATTACATATAGTACAATTAGTTGGCGCATTAACTGAAGCTATAATTTCTCCACAATCTTTGCAATACCACACTGGAATTCTATGACCCCACCATAATTGTCTTGATATACACCAATCTTGAATATTTTCCATCCAATGAAAGTAGGTTTTATCAAATTTATCTGGAACAAATTTAGTTTTATTTTCCCGTACAGCCTCTATAGCTGGCTTTGCAAGTGATTCCATCTTAACATACCATTGTTTCGATAACAGTGGTTCTACAGTAGTAGAACATCTATCATGAGTACCTACATTGTGAACGTGGTCTTTTATTTTAACCAGTAGTCCTGCACTATCTAAATCTTCTACAATAAGCTTTCTTGCATCATATCTATCAAGACCTGAATATTTCCCATAACCTTCACTGATAGTTCCATTTTCATTGATAACCACTATTTCAGGTAGATTATGTCTCTTTCCTATTTGGAAGTCATTAGGATCATGTGCTGGAGTAATTTTAACTGCACCTGTTCCAAAATCTAAATCAACGTAATCATCTGCAACTATTGGTATTTCTCTATTTACTAGAGGCAGTATTAATGTTTTCCCTACTAAATGTGAATAACGAAGATCTTTAGGATTTACTGCCACAGCTGTATCTCCAAGCATAGTTTCCGGCCTTGTAGTTGCTATTTCTAAAAATTCATCAGTGCCTATTACTGGATATTTTATATGCCAGAAGTGACCTGCTTGTTCTTCAAATATTATTTCGGCATCTGAAATTGCTGTCATACATTTAGGGCACCAGTTTGTTATTCTATTTCCTTGATAAATAAGCCCATCATTATATAACTTAACGAAAACTTCTCTTACTGCATGATTTAAGTTCTCATCCATAGTAAAGCTTTCTCTTGTAAAGTCAGCAGAACAACCCATTTTCTTTAATTGCCCTCTTATTTTTTCTCTATATTCATCAGTCCACTGCCAAACTTTCTCTAGAAAGGCTTCTCTTCCCATTTCTTTTTTCTTATATCCTTGCTTTAAAAGTTCATTTTCAACCTTTACTTCTGTTGCAATACTAGCATGGTCTTCTCCCGGAAGCCATAAGGTGCTATAACCTTGCATTCTTTTAGTTCTTACTAAAATATCTTGAAGCGTATTATCAAGAGCGTGACCTAAGTGTAATTTCCCTGTAATATTCGGTGGTGGCATCATAATTGTGAAGGGCTTTTTATTTTTATCCACATCTGGAGTAAAATATCCTTTTTCTTCCCACATTGCGTAAAGTCTTTCTTCAAAATCTTTTGGATCATAATTCTTAGCAATATTATTATTTTCTTCCATGATTAACTCCTCCTAGATAATATTTATTATGTAAATTTGTTTGGGCCATAATTTTAAAAAAACAATAAAAAAAGAGCCTTCGTCTATAAAAGGACGAAGAACTCGCGGTACCACCTTTTTTCCTGCAAATATCTACAGGCTCTTAATAATTTAACGATTAAGATAACCGTCTTTGTCTACTAATTATTATTACATAAATTCAACAAAGAAGCTCCGAAGCTACCTTCAAGGTTTTTCATATAGAAGATCTTACAACCTATGGATCTTCCTCTCTTAATATTAATTTACCTTTACTCCTCTTCATCTAAGCTTTTTAAGGATTATAAAATTTTAATTTATTCTTAATTATATCTCTTCATATATATATATGTCAAGATATTTCATTACTTAAATTAGAATTAATTTAGAATGTCACATCTACATAATATTTCATATTATATAACCATAACAACTTTATAATATGGAGGTATCTATGAAGATTAAAAAAATTTCAATTTTTTCAATACTTTTATCTCTTGCCTTAATAACAACTTTATTTTCTGGTTGTAAAAAAGCCACTAATGATACACTCGTAAAAGTAAAATTAAATGAAGTAGTTCGCTCTATTTTCTATGCACCTATGTATGCAGCTATTTCTCAAGGTTTCTTTAAAGAAGAAGGTATTGAAATTGACCTTTCAACTGGCCAAGGAGCAGACAAAACCATGCAGCAAGTTTTAAGTAATGCTGTAGATATAGGTTTCTGTGGACCAGAACAAGTTATTTACATTTATAATCAAAAGCGTGCAGACTATCCCGTAATATTTGCACAATTAACACAAAAAGACGGTGCTTTCTTAGTAGCTAGAAAAGCTGAAACAGACTTTAACTGGGAATCCTTAAAGGGTAAAACTGTAATAGGTGGAAGACCTGGGGGAGTACCTGAAATGGCTTTAGAGTATGTTTTAAGGAATCATGGTATTGACCCAAGCAAAGACATCGAACTTATTACGAACCTAGCCTTCACAGCTACAGCTGGAGCTTTCAAGGGAGGTACAGGTGATTATGTTACTCTTTTTGAGCCTACTGCTAGTATGATGAAAAAAGATAATTCCGGACAAATTGTAGCCTCCGTAGGCGCATCTGCTGGAACCATGCCGTATACTTGCTTTTTTGCAACAAAATCTTATATAGAAAAAAATCCATTAATAATAGAAAAAGTTACTAGAGCAATTTATAAAGGCCAAAAATGGGTAAATAGTCATTCTGATGAAGAAGTAATTAGTTCAATAAAGTCTTTCTTCCCTGGTGCAGATGATGCTGTGCTTATTGAGTCTATTAAAAATTATAGAAATATAAACGCTTTTTCACCAGACCCAATATTAAAATCCGATGACTTAACAAGACTTATGGATATAATTCAATCTTACAAAGCAGATTTAATCCCTCAAAGACCTGCATTTGATAAAATTGTCAATAATACCTTTGCTGAAAAAGTAGTAAAAGATCTAAAATAAAATTTAAAGCTATACACTTAAGGTTCGGCATTTAGGATGCTCTCATAAAAAGTATGAAAATTCTCCTTCGTGCCTTGCAAACGAACTCAAAACAAGAAATTCCATTAAGAAATTCTAATCTTTTGCTCATATAAAATTCTCTACCGCTCACATTCGGCTTCCTGCCTCAGGTTCGCCAGCCTGACGTCCTGGCAGGCTCACGAGAATTTTATATTTGCAAAAGAATAATTTCTAAATGGAATTTAAATAGTTTTGTCGTTTCTTATTGCAAGTCACTACGGAGAATTTTCATACTTTTTTATCTTAAACCCCATTGTACGGAGTAGAATCTATAATTATTTTGTCTCCTCCAATAAATACACATAGAGCTGTTCACCATATCTAAGTATGAAATTTACCACAAGAGACATGCAATACGAAACACTGAAACTATTGAAATTTAGAATTAAGTATTTTTCTTATATTATGCTAACAAAAGTATATATTGCGCAGAATGCATTCGAACGAGCCTTAGTAATTCAAAATTTATTTTATCTGCAGATGCGTTAAGAAAAACATTTGTTTGAGCGCACAACAATTGAGAATTGTTGTGTGCCCATGAGGAATACTAAGGGGAAAGCGAGTTAATGTTTTTTAGCAGATGCAGATAAAATAAATTTTAGAATTGCTTAGCAAAGTGATAGCATTCTAGCAATATATACTTTTCGTTATAGCATAATATAAGAAAAATTTCTAAATCAAACTTCAAGTTTCGAGCTCATATTACAAGGCACGCAGGAGAAATTTCATACTTTTTTACTAGTCTATTTTTTTATCACTAGCTATTTCCTCTTGAGAATCTTCAACCTCTACTTCACCCTCAAGATTCTTTAAAGCAGCAGACATCATTAGCTTTATTCTATTAATTTGATTTACTTCACTGGCACCAGGATCGTAATCTATAGCAGTTATATTTGCTCCTGGGTACCTTCTCTTTAATTCTTTAATCATCCCTTTACCTGTCACATGATTAGGAAGACAAGCAAAAGGTTGCATGCACACTATATTTTTTGTACCACTTTCAATTAGTTCTACCATTTCACCAGTCAAAAACCAACCTTCACCTGTTTGATTACCCAAGGATAAAATAGGTTCTGCTCCCTTTGCTAATTCTTGTATATTCTTTGGTGCGTGAAATCTTTTACTATGGCCAAGCACTAATTTCATATGTTTTCTAAAACTTTCTATATATGCAATTGCTATATCATTTAATATTTTATCCTTCTTACTCTTTCCCAAATATTCATGTTTAAAATTAGCATCATAAGCACAGTATAGGAAAAAGTCTATTAAATCAGGCATAACTGCCTCTCCACCTTCATTTTCAATAACATCTATAATGTTATTGTTAGCTGTAGGGTGGAACTTAACTAAAATCTCTCCTACTAGACCTATCTTAGGTTTCAGAATATTTTTAAGTTCTAAATTATCAAAATCAGCCACCATAGAAGAAATATTATTTTTAAACTCTTGGCGTTTGCCCTTTATTACTGCTTCTTTACAGTTTTTCACCCATTTTTCATAAAGTAAATTAGCTGAGCCAAGTATCCTCTCGTATGGCCTAACCTTGTAGAGCATTCTCATAAGTAAATCTCCGTACACCAAGGACATTAATGATTTTTTAACCAATGAAAGTGAGAATTTAAACCCTGGATTTGACTCAAGTCCAGCAGCATTTAATGATACCACTGGAACTTTTGGGAATCCTGCTTCCTTTAATGCTTTCCTAAGGAATCCAATGTAATTTGTAGCTCTGCATCCTCCACCAGTTTGAGAAATTATAACAGAGGTATTTTCTATATCATATCTACCTGATTTTAACGCAGCAATTATTTGACCTACTACGATTATTGTAGGATAGCAAGCATCATTATTTACGTATTTTAAACCTTCCTCTACAGCCTCAGTATCTACTGAAGGTAAAATCTCTAAATTATATCCTGATGAATTGAACGCTTCCTGTATAAATTGAAAATGTATTGGAGACATTTGTGGAGATAAAATCGTGTGTTTTTTTCTCATTTCTTTAGTGAAAATAATCCTGCTGTGGACCTCCTCAGTTTTCTTTGGCAAAGTCCCATTTTTATCTCTTTCATTAAGGGCGGCCTTTAAGGACCTAATTCTAATTCTCGCTGCTCCCAAATTATTTCCTTCATCAATTTTTAAAGTTGTATATATCTTTCCACTATTCCCTAAAATCTCTTGAACCTGGTCTGAAGTAACTGCATCAAGTCCACAACCAAAAGAATTTAGCTGAATTAGCTCAATATTTGGCTCCAAGGCTACAAAACTAGCTGCAGCATATAACCTAGAATGATATACCCACTGATCTACTATTCTTAAAGGTCTTTCAACAACACCTAAGTGAGCCACAGAATCCTCTGTAAGTACAGGCATATCGAAATCCGTTATTACACTGGGGATGCCATGATTAATTTCTGGATCTATATGATAAGGTCTCCCAGCTAAAACTATACCCTTCTTTCCAGTTCTCCTAATATATTCAATTACTTCTTCGCCCTTACTTTGAATATCCAATTTTACCTTTTCAGTTTCAGTCCACGCCTTTTTAGCAGCTTTTGCAATTTCATCTTTATGGATGGCAAAACATGATAGCTCATCAGATAATCTACTAACTAATTTTTTATCATTGTCTAAAGAAATAAAAGGACTTAAGAATTTAATATTTCTTTCCTTCAATATATCCATATTATTTTTTATCACTTCAGGATAGGAAGTTACTATGGGACAATTATAATGATCGTCTGCTCCTGGCTGTTCTTTTTTCTCATAGGGAATACAAGGATAGAATATAATGTCTATTCCATTATTTATAAGACTCATTATATGCCCATGAACAATTTTAGCAGGATAACAAGCAGATTCTGAGGGTATAGTATCTATTCCCATTTCATATACCTTTTTAGAAGATCTTTGAGATAATTCTACTCTAAAGCCTAAAGTTGTAAAAAAAGTAAACCAAAATGGATAATTTTCATATATGTTAAGCACTCTAGGAATGCCGATTACTCCTCTAAAGGCCTCTTCTTTCTTTAATGGAATATAATTAAATATTCTTTTGTATTTATAGTCATAGACATTAGGAATTTTTTCTTTTTTATCGCTAAGACCTAGTGCTTTCTCACAACGGTTTCCAGATATAAATTTCCTCTCATCATCAAATTTATTAATTGTAAGAACACATTGGTTTTCGCACTGTTTGCATCTACCCATGGTCGTTTCTACTTTAAAACTATCCAATTGTTCGAGTGTTAATAATGTAGAAATTCCCCCCTCTTGCGTTCTTTCCTTTGCAATAAGTGCAGCCCCAAAAGCTCCCATTAGACCTGCAATATCTGGCCTAACTGCCTCTCTTCCTGAAATTAATTCAAAAGCCCTAAGTACTGCATCATTATAAAAAGTTCCACCTTGAACAATTATCTTTGTGCCTAGGTCCTTTGGATCTCTTATTTTAATAACCTTTAGTAGAGCATTTTTTATAACTGAATATGAAAGACCTGCTGATATATCCCCTACAGAGGCACCTTCCTTTTGAACTTGCTTAACTCTTGAATTCATAAACACAGTGCATCTTGATCCTAGGTCCACTGGACTTTTAGAACTTAAGGCTACATTTGCAAAATCCTCTATTTCCATATTTAAAGACTGAGCAAAGGTTTCTATAAAAGAACCACAGCCAGAGGAACAAGCTTCATTTAGCATTATACTATCAATGACGCCATCTTTTATTTTTAAACATTTCATGTCTTGTCCACCAATGTCTAATATAAAATCTGCTCCTGGTAAAAAGAATTCCGCGGCCTTGTAATGAGCTATAGTTTCAATTTCTCCAATGTCTACTTTTAATGCAGCCATTATTAACCCTTCACCATAACCTGTCACTGCTGAATTTCGAATAATTACATCGCTAGGTAAAATAGTGTATATTTGCTTTAATATTTTTCTAACTAAAGTTAATGGGTTGCCTTCATTACTTCCATAATAAGAGTATAAAAGTGCACCCCCATCATCGATAAGCGTAGCTTTAGTAGTAGTAGACCCAGCATCTATCCCCAAAAAACAATTCCCTTTGTAGCCATTTAATTCTCTTCTTTCTACCTTATATTGGCTCTGTCTTTCGTTAAAAGCTTGTAGCTCTTCCTCATCTATAAATAATGGTCTAAGCCTTTGAACTTCCTGTGCGGATGCTTCCTTAAGCTTTGGAAGTTGTGCTTTTAATTCATCAAAGGAAATAGTGTACTCATCCTTTGATGCCATAGCCGCTCCTAGTGCAACAAATAACTGAGAATCCTTTGGAAAAATAATTTCTTCCTTTGTTAATTTTAAGGTTTCAACGAATCTTTTTCTAAGTTCAGATAAGAAATATAATGGTCCTCCTAAAAATGCAACATTCCCTTTGATTGGTCTACCACAAGCAAGCCCACTAATAGTTTGATTAACTACTGCCTGAAAAACTGATACAGCAATATCTTCTTTTGCAGCCCCTTCATTTAATAAGGGTTGAATATCAGTTTTTGCAAAAACTCCGCATCTAGCTGCAATGGGATATATAGTTTTATGGGCCTTTGCAAGTTCATTAAGCCCTGTGGCATCCGTTTGAAGCAGTGATGCCATCTGATCAATAAATGCACCAGTACCTCCGGCGCATGTACCATTCATTCTTTGATCAATGCCACCATCAAAATATATAATCTTTGCATCTTCTCCACCTAGCTCAATAGCCACATTAGTTCTTGGAATAATATTTTCTATAGCATAAGTGCTAGCTACAACTTCTTGAATGAACTTAATATTCAGCCATTTAGATAAAGCTAGTCCACCAGAACCTGTCACCATTATAGTAATATTGCAATCTTTAAAATTATCATAAGCTTCGTATAAGATATCAGCTATTGTACTTTTTATATCAGAAAAATGCCTCTGATATTTACTATAAATTATTTTTTCTTGCTGATTTAGTACTACTATTTTAACAGTAGTCGACCCCACATCTAATCCAACATTTAATATTTTTTTCATATTTATCTTCTCTTTCCCCGAAGGTTTGAATTTATTCTTATTTTTAAAACCTAATATTTAATTATAAATGTTTATGCAGCCCTATTCAATACTCATTTTTATTCAAATTATTTAAAATTTGAGTTAATAACCTAATTATTCCTATATAGTATCTATACTCTTAGAAAATCAATTTTATTTTCCGTACTGCACTGCATACCCTCCATATTACAATTTCTACTAATTACATATTATTCAAATTTTCTATAAATATCAACTACATTTACAGAAAATTAACATATAAATATATTACATTATAACTCAATAGCAATAATATTTCAAAGCTGTACTATTAACCACTTCAGAAGGTAATTTATACGCCCTCTGAAGTTTTTTCAATATTATAGTATGTATACCCCTAATATAAAAATAGAGTACCTTCCTTCTTAAATGTCGTTAACAATACATTATTAAAACTCATATACTAAAGTATATCTTTCAAGGAGATGATAAAGTGATTAAAGTAGAGATTAATAATATATCCATGAATTACCATTCGCTAACTGCAGAAACTCCAGCTTTAAAGAATATCTCTTTTGGTGTACAAGAAGGTAACTTTTTAAGCATTGTAGGTCCTTCTGGTTGTGGAAAATCCACTCTATTAAATATAATAGCAGGCTTAATTAATCCCTCTAATGGAGAAATAGTTATTAAAAATTGTGATGATTGTTCAAGCTTTTCAAAGATTGGATATATGTTTCAAAAGGATCAATTATTTGATTGGTTAACTGTATGGGACAATGTACTTTTAGGTCTTAAAATTAACCATTGTATTACGGATGAAAATAAGGATATGGTGAAAAATCTTTTAATAAGATATAATCTCTGGGAATTTAGAAATCATCATCCCAGAGAATTATCTGGTGGCATGCGCCAAAGAGTTGCTCTAATTAGGACCTTAGCTTTAAAACCTGAAGTACTTCTTTTAGATGAACCTTTCTCAGCACTAGACTATCAAACTAGACTAAACATTAGTGATGAAGTTTATGAAATCATAAAAAAAGAAAAAAAGACTACTATAATGGTAACTCATGATATTTCAGAAGCCATCTCTATGTCAGATGAGATTATTATTCTTTCAAATAGGCCTGCTATAGTTATTAAAAACATAACCCTTAAGTTTGAAGAATATTTTTCTCTCCCTTTAAAACGTAGAGAAGCTCCAGATTTTAGAGTTTATTTCAATGAAATTTGGAAGGAGATGAATAACAATGTTGATTCAAAGCGATGAACACAAAAATTATATTCAAAGTGTAAAAAGGGAGAAATACTGTGTTATTCTTACACGATTAGTAATACTAATTGCTTTTTTTAGTTTGTGGGAAATAGCTGGCAGATTAAAATGGATTGATTCTTTCTTAACAAGTACTCCATCAAAAATGTATGATTCGCTTATACAGATATATGCTGAAGGTTCACTACTTTATAATATCTTTATAACCTGTTTTGAAACAGTAGTAGGCTTTGTACTTGGGACAATTTTAGGTGCTTTAATTGCAATCCTATTATGGTGGTCCGATTTTGTTTCAAGAGTTTTGGATCCATACTTAATAGTATTAAATGCACTGCCTAAAGTAGCTCTTGCACCTATTATTATATTTTGGGTAGGCAACGGAATAAAGGCAATAATAGTAATTGCACTTTTAATATCCATAGTAGTGACTATAATAAGCATACTAAGCGGCTTTAAAGAAGTGGATGAAGATAAAATTAAGCTTTTAAAAACCTTCGGAGCTTCTAAATTCCAAATACTAATTAATCTAATTATTCCCGCATCCATACCGACTCTTATTTCTGCATTGAAAATTAATGTAGGGCTATCATGGGTGGGTGTAATAATGGGTGAGTTCTTAGTGGCTAAAAACGGACTAGGATTCCTTATAATTTTTGGCGGTCAAATTTCTCAACTAGACATGGTAATGATGAGTATAGTAATACTTTCCATCTTAGCTTACCTCATGTATGAAATGGTTGCATTTATCGAAAGAAAAGTAGTAGGCAAAAATAAATAAAATTTGATTTTATGTGAATATAATTATAATCCTTGGACAGTATTTATATGTAATAATAAATGCAAAATAGTAATATCCTTATTTATGTACATTAAAATAAATAACAACCCAGTATGCTAGTTTTTTTACATCTTTGACTTATCATTTATTTTTATGTGCATTAGAATAACAAATCTATAACTCTTTGGAAAAGTATAAGGAGGGTAAAATGGACTATTTTCAAAAGGCTAACGACATATACAATACTAAGGACTACAATAGAGCAATTGCTCTATATAAAAAAGCTGCAGAAATGAAAGACAATGAGGCTGGTGCACTATATAATACCGCAGTATGTTTTATTCACTTAAAAGAATATGAAAAAGCAATACCCATATTTCATGATGCTATAGACTTACGTAGGGAGAGCAAATATTTCTTCAATTTAGCCTACTGTTATGCCATGTGCCTCAACAAGCCAAAAGCATTATATTACTTCAATACTGCTTGGACACTAAATAATGAAGACGAAGATTGCGAAAAAGCCATTAACTTATTATTAAAAAGTTATAGAATAGCTCCCTAAAATATAGGGGGCTATTCTATAATAAATCTCTTTTACCATTCTCCAGCTATGCTTTGCTGCTTATGGTCGATAACAAATCTTTCACTATCAAAGTAATCCCCACCAATTAAAAATGTAGGATCTACATTAATCCATTTATTTTCTCCCTCTAAATATACTTGATTCCAGGCATGACTTACCCAATTATTTCCATTAAACCCTTGACCAGTTATAATTCTTACCTTTATATTATTAGCTTTACTCATAGCTGCAAATAAGCACGCATAATCAAAGCATATTCCACTTTTCGAGTTAAAGGTTGGAACGGCACCGGATTTCACTCCTAAATCATTATTTAATACTCTATTTGCTTTTGCATCATCATATACTATTTCACTACCTACCCAGTTATAAATGAGCTCTGCCTTTTGCCTAGTTCCATTTTTATTTTTTGTAAGATTAATTGCAAACTTATTAATTTCATCATTAGATTGAACCCCCTGTTCCAAGGTAATACCGTTATAGTAAGTTATAACATTTTGCTTGTTTTGTAAATTTGGCTCCTGTGTATTAGCTTCTTTTACTACTATTTTAAAAGAGTTATTAACTATATTAGGTAATCTTTTTGCAAGTTTCGAATTAGTCAATGGAATAACTACTTCCTTAGATATATAATTATATAATTGTGATTCTTCTAAGTACTTATTGTATGAATCAGTTATCTTGAGAAGTGACAGAAAATTCAACATAAAAGTAATAACAATCACATAGCATATTGCTTTAGGCACTTGAAATATAGCTCCTACAAATCTTTTAAAAAATACACTTTTATTCTTTAACTTATCTTCAATGCTATCAAACAAAGGGTAAATAGTAATGTGACTAATAAGATTAACTACAAAATTTATGACACTATAAATTATCAGTACCACTAGTGGCATGAATAATACATAGATTACTAATGGTTTGCTATTAATAAACTCTATAGCCTTTAAAGGTATATTTTTATATATTTTTTCATACATACCTACATTATGTTGAAGAAAGATTTTTTTGGTGTAATAAATACCTAACAATAGTGAACCTAAAAAAGAAACGCTTTGAAATGCTCCCTGAATAGATCCTTTTAAATTTTCAGATGAAAATTTATATATAAACCCTTTAATTACTGGGTATATAAAGAGTAATAATAAAATTAAGGTTAAAGGCTCTTTAAACAAATCTATCACCTGCTTTCGTTATTATGCAATTTTGAACAAAGTTTCAATCTTCCACGCCACTAATTAAATCTCCTAACACTTTTTTAATTTCATCCCATTTATAGCCTCGCCTTAAAAGATAGTCTCCTAACTTTTTATATAGCTTTATTTTCTGAGTCTCTGACTTAATTAATACATTGTATCTTTTACTAGCGAGTTCCTGTAATTTATTATAATCTTCTTCAGATGTATCTATAGAAGATTCCTTTTCACTTGGCTGCTCGCTTCTATCATTTTTAGTGATTTTATCCAAAACCTCATTTACTATTTGATAATCATACCCATTTCGAACTAGATAATCTGCTATTTTTTTATGAAGTTTTTGTGTGTCCTTTTCACTCTTAGCCAGTGTCATCATTCTTTTTTCGCCGAGTATCAAAGCAGTTTTGAGTTGCTGCTCAGAAGTTATTTCATTAAGGGCTTCTTGAATTAATTCTTTTGGAAGATATTTTTTTAGTAGTGTAAACTTAATTTTATTTTTCCCACTTGTCTTAATTTTTTCCTTTATAAACAAGTCCACAAATCGCTTATCATCAACAAACTCATATTGCTTTAAAAACTCCATTACCCTATCTATGGTTTTACTATCAAACTCCTTTGCTACTAATTTATCTACTACTTGTTTAGATGATTTAAAGCTCCTTTCCAAAAAATGTAGTGCGCAGTTTTTTCCCTTTATATAATTATCTTCATTTATTATATCTTGTAACCCCTGTTTTTCAATAGTCGCGCCTTTTGTTATATTATGGATATACACAAGTGCTGCATCACAGGCGAAGGCGAATTCATTGTTCATATAAATATTAACTCTATTTTTGTTATTTTTCTGAACTTCAATTTTTGTTATAATGCTACCCAAAACTAACCTCTCTTTTCCGGTAAAAATATATGAATTGTTGGCTTTTGTAATACTTTTCTAGAAATATTATATAGGTCTTCACTCTTAATATTTCCCATGTTTTTCATATCCTCAGTGAACTGATATATATCTTCATTTTCCATGGCCTGATGAAGTACATAATTGCCTAGATCCGTAGAATCCTCTAATGTTGATGCTATAGCAGTTTTTAATATTTTCTTCATTAAAGCTATGGTATTATCATCAAAAACTATTTTTTCACTTTCAATATCCATAATGGCAGAATCAATTACTTTTATTGCCTCATCTACGTCTTCTTCTGAAACCGATGTATAAATATAAAGCGTTTTAACGTTATTAGAAGTATCTAAATGAGTGTAAACATCATAGGACAATCCTCTTTCTTCCCGGAGTTCTCTAAATAATATAGAATTAGAACTTTCCCCGAATTTATAATTTAGTATTCTAAGTGCTAATTCCTCATCTTTAGATAGTCCATTGAAGGTATATAAATATAATATGGTGCTTTGCTCAATTTCTTTTTTATATGAAATTTCTTTTACGAATCGGTGATGCTCATATATTATTTTTCGCTTTTCGAATTGACCTTTAGTCCAACTACCAAAATACTTCTTCACCATATTTATTATGTCCTCATGTTCAAATGGAGATACAATAGATATAAAAGAATTATTTGGCACGTAATATTTATTATAAAAGTCGATGAGTTGCTTTCTTGAAACTTTTTTTACTATGCTTTCATTACCAATAGTATCCACCCTAAGTGGACTATTAATAAATGCAATCTCATTAACTCTCTTAAAACTTAAGTCTTCAATATCATCATTAATTGTTCTAATTTCAGCGAGTATAACTCCCCTCTCTTTTTCAATTTGATCTTTTGGAAAGGTTGAATTTAAAAGCATATCACCAATCAGTGCAAGTCCGTTCTCTAGTTCTTCATTTAAAATTGTAGCGCTATATACTGTACAATTAAAATCCGTATATGCATTATATTCTCCACCTAAATTTTCTAAATCACTGTTTAGTTTTTCATTAGTCCTGCTCTCAGTTCCTTTAAAAAGCATGTGCTCTATAAAGTGGGCTATTCCCTTTTCATTTTTTTCTTCATAAAGTGAACCTATATTGACTCCAGCATGAATTGCTGAGATTTGACTATCCTTTTTAATAGTTATAAGGTTAATCCCATTACTTAATTGCGTTTGTTCCGTATTAAAAATTTCTTTACTCATCATATTCTCCTTTAAGCAAAAACTGCATTAATTAGCTTTTATAATATTTTCAAATGATTAACAAACATCAAAAAATAAATATATATATAGATTAACTATATCATACTTTTAACTATATTAGACTATTTTCTTACCAATATTCTTTTATCATTTATTTGAAGCAAAATTGCACAATTCCATTGGTATACTTTAACTTTAATTTGGAAATTTAATGACATAATGTAGAACTCTCATTTTAAAAGATTGGTATTTTTCTGAATATTTATACTATTATAATTGTGATAATTTACAAAAATATAAGAAAAATATGTTGACTAATGGTGAAATATGCACTAAAATTAAGGTTCGGTCGAATACGCATAGACAGTTCGTAACCATCCTGTCTCAAAACAAAACTATGGAGGCACAAAAATGAATATTAAATTAAATGAAGGAACCATGTCTGTAAAAATAAGAAGAATTGTTTTTGCAGCAATGGTAGCTGCTATTTATGCAGCTTTAACTCTGAGCTTATCGTTTTTCAGCTTTGGAGTTATTCAATATCGTATTGCTGAAGGACTTACTATCCTACCTTACTTTGCATCTTTTTCTATTCCAGGGCTGGTAATTGGTTGTATAGTTTCTAATATCATAAGTCCACTAGGTATTATGGATATGATTTTCGGTTCCCTTGCAACATTTATAGCCGCGATTTCAACTTACTATATTGGTAAAAGCAAACTGAAATTCAAAAGAATACTTGCTCCATTACCTGCTGTAGTAATTAATGCCCTTATTATAGGCATTATGTTAAAGCTTTTATATTTTAAAGACATGCCCCTTATACTTTGTATGCTGCAAGTCGCATGGGGAGAATTAGTCTGCTGTTATGGAATTGGATTACCTCTTATTTATGTTATTGAAAAGAACTCAATTTTGAGGAATTTTTTTGAATAATTGTAAAAAGCAATTTATTTTTGCTTTTTTGGTTTAATATTTGTTATTCTGTATATACTTTAATATGAGATGTATTTGATACTTTATGAAAAGAAAGAGGAATTTTAATGAACAAAATAAACAAACTTAAATTTGATGAACTAGGACTAAGCGAATCAGTACTACACGCTATACAAGATTTGAAATTTGAATATCCATCTGACATCCAAGAAAAAGCTATTCCAGTTGTATTACAAGGCTTTGATATTATAGGTCAGGCTCAAACAGGAACTGGTAAAACATTAGCCTTTGGTGCACCTATTTTAAGTCTAATGGAAAAATCAAATGGAAAAGTTCAAGCAATAATAATGTCTCCAACAAGAGAACTTGCTGTTCAAGTTGCTGAAGAACTTTCACGTATCGCAAAACATGAAAGAGTTAAAATATTACCAATCTATGGTGGTCAATCTATTGATAGACAAATTTCTGCTTTAAAAAGAGGAGTAGATATTGTAGTTGGAACTCCAGGAAGATTGCTAGACCATATTAGAAAAGGAACTTTAAAACTCGCTAATGCTAAATTTCTTGTTTTAGATGAAGCTGATGAAATGTTAAACATGGGCTTTATTGAAGATATTGAAAGTATTATAAGTAATTTAAGTGAAGATAGACAGACTTTACTTTTCTCAGCTACTATGCCAAGAGCTATTAAAATATTGTCTAAAAAATATATGCATGCTGAAACAAAGATTATTGCAATTGAAAAGAAGTCTTTAACCGTTTCTAAGATTAAGCAATATTATTACGAAGTAAACCCAAAAAATAAATTTGAATCATTATGTAGAATTCTTGATGTTGATGCTCCTAAAACTTGTATATTATTCTGTAAAACTAAAAAAGGTGTAGATGAGTTAGTAGACGCATTACAACCAAGAGGCTATACAGTAGAAGGTATGCACGGAGACATGAAACAAAGTCAAAGAATGAATACTCTAAAAAAATTCAAAGATGGTAACTTGAATTACCTAATTGCAACTGATGTAGCTGCAAGAGGAATAGATGTAGAAGATGTTACTCATGTAATAAATTATGATCTACCACAAGATAGTGAATCATATATACATAGAATTGGAAGAACTGGTAGAGCTGGTAAAGAAGGTACAGCTTATAGTCTTATTACAAGACGAGAAGCATCTGCTATAAGACAAATTGAACGTGATACTAAAAGTATAATCACTAAGAAAACTGTACCTACTATAACAGATATTTTTGCAGCAAAATCAGAAACTATTTTAGATTCTATAAAATTAGTTTTAGATGAAAATTTATATGAAAACTTTCTTCCACTAGGTATTGGTCTTATAAAAGAATTTGGTGCTGAAGATGTAGCTGCTTCTCTAATCAAAATTATATTTGATAAAGAAGTTAACTATAACTATGCAGATGATTCTGTAACAACAACATTAGTAACAGATAATGTTAGACTATTCCTTTCTATCGGAAGAATGGATGAAGTTATGACTAAAGATATTATATCTTTCTTATGCGAGACAGCTAATATTAATAAAAATGAACTTGGCCGTATTGATATTTTAGATAAATTCTCATTTTTAGATGTACCTTCAAACCTAGTTGATGCTATCCTAAACAATAGCTCTGGTAAGAAGTTAAATAGTAGAAAAGTGAATATTGAGGTTGCTAAATCTAGAAGATAGATTTCTTAACTGAAAAGAGAGCCCTTATTTATAAGGACTCTCTTTTCTTTCGCAATTTTTACATATATTTTTTTGTCTTTAATTATTTTATCACTCCCTTTAACATACAATATAAATGAGGTGATAATTGTGAATAAATTCAAAAAATTACTTTTTACACTAATTTTCATATTATTAATTGAGGCATTTCTAATATATATAATATCTACATAACAAATATTCTATACTTTTTTTAGTCTACTATATTCGCCTTGTATATTTCTTCAAAAGTACATAATCTTTGTACAATTCTATTACTCTTAATATGTCTAGGTGCTAAAATTGTATAAATTGTTGTACTATAATCTGGGTTTTCATCTTCATCCTCAATAGAAAAGTCTATAGTCTTAACTTTTATTCCCATACCATCAAAGTACTGTTCTAATTTTTCTACCATGTTTTTCTTGTTGCTATATTGAATTTCTATTTTAAGAATATTACTGTTCTTAAAAAGCTTGGCTTCAAACGTCTTAAAAAACACTAAAACTATAAAAACACATATAGTCGCTAATATAGTTAAAGTGTAATAACCTAGACCTACTGCAAGCCCAATGCACGCCACTGTCCATATACTTGCTGCTGTAGTAAGTCCTTTCACCGATCCCTTCTCATGTATAATAGTCCCGGCCCCTAAAAATCCAACTCCTGTAATAACTTGTGCCCCCAGTCTTCCAATATCTGCTTTTAACGCATTTTGGAGTTCTGGATTCTGAATTATCATATTAGTTGCATCTTGAAGAGAATACAATTGTATCATTGAGGTAACAGCAGCACCTAAGCATACTAAAATATGGGTTCTAAAACCCGCTGGTCTATTTTTAAATTCTCTCTCATATCCAATTAAGCCGCCAACTATAACCGCAAGGAGAAGCCTTATTGCAACTTCATATGCTAACATGTACACACCTCCAAACATTTTATCATATTCTATTATAATTAATTAAAAGAAGAAATATGCGTAATTACATATACCATATTTCTTCTTTACTTGTAGAAACGCCAATAGCACCTGCTTTAATACTAGCAATTACATCTTCTTTATCTGAAATTAGCCCACCGGTAATTATAGGAATATTAACCTCTGTACTAATTATTTTTGTTACTCTTGGTATAATTCCAGGTAAAATTTCTACGGCATCAGGTTTTATTGTTTTAATAGAACTAATGCCACTTTCCAGGGACAATGCATCCAACATGAAAAGCCTTTGAATTGAAAATAAGCCCATTTCCTTAGCCGCTCTAATAAGGCTACTTTTAGTAGTTATAATTCCATCTGGCTTAATGTTTTCATTTATATATTTTAAAGCACAAACATTTCTTGAAAAACCTTCAATTAAATCCAAATGCACATATACACTCTTACCATGGGTTTTAATATGATTAACAATTTCTTGTAAATTAAAGATACTTCCTGTAAGCAAAAAAATAATTTCGCAGGGAGACTTTATGGCTTTTTCTAATTTTTCCAAATTATTTACCGCTGCAATAACTGGATTTTCTCGAATTTTATTATAAAATTCACTTTCCATATTTCTCACTCCTTTATTATAATTTAAAAAAAATGCAAAATAGAAACATCTCCCATAAAACAACTGCTTTTTTTATAATTTAATTAAGGTACTTTATCTCAATACCATTTGATTTTAACCAGACTATAACAAATTCATTTATGCAATTATCTTCATATTTATACCATTCTTCTGTTTTATTTTGTTTATCCATTAAAACGTGTTTAAACTTTTTTATAGGTTCTTTACTATTTAGCGCCTTTTGTAATTCTTGTTTTAAATCTATATTACTAATTATGCTATTTACATATTTCTTCATTGTGCTTATATAAAAATCTTCATCTATTAGAGGAGTGCCTAAATATCTATTAACCGTGTCTTCGCTAATAAGTATTGCTACACTAACAAATTCTTTTAACCAATAATCGAAGGTATTATCTTTTAATGTTCCCTTTTCTAAGGCTAAACTCACTTCTGTGGGAACATATATTACCTCACCGGTATATGTGTCTAAAAAGCTTTTTCCTAAATTGTCATCTTCATGTGAAATTGTTTCTATAAGTGCTTCCATATCAATATCTACTATATTCAAAATTTTACCTCCTGTATAAAATCATTAAATAAATTACAAGTATAAAAAACCAATAAACCGCTAAGGTTTATTGGTATGTTATTTACTCATCAAAAGTTGATTCGTATTCTTCTAGTACTCTTTCAAACTCTTCTTCATCTTCTACTGCAATATATTGATCTTTGCCCTCTACTGTTTCGATTTTATAGACAAAAGCATCCTCTTCATCTCCTATAGGAGCTAATAGTGCATATTTATTTTCATCTAATTCAATAATTTCCACTAATTCAAAATCAACCTTTTCGCCATCTTCATCCATCATTGATATAATTTTATTCTCTTCCATAAATATTCTCCTTTCAAACTTAATAATCACATTATACCGTTAATCTAACTAATATGTCTATATGAAAATGATATTTTTTAAATACCATATCCATAAACTCCACTTATAGAAACTTCCCCCGAAACAATATATTCTATGGTTCCTTGTTGATTTTCAATTACTAATTCTCCACTATCGCTTATATCTATAGCTTTAGCTTTTCTTACTTTTCCTCTATTTATTAATTGGATTTCACTTCCTATAAGTATGGAATTTTCTCTGCAAATCTCCATAGTTTCTTTTATATTGCCACTTTGCACAAAATCATTATATAACCCTTCAAAAATGTTTAGGACATTGGCAAGTAAAAGCTTCCTGTCCATATATTTACCACTCTCTATTTTAAGTGAAGTAGCCACATTTTTTAGATCCATTGGTAAATCTTTTTCTTCCAAGTTTACATTTATACCAATTCCCATAATTAGGTAATTAATATGATCTATTTCTCCACTCATTTCTGTTAATATACCACATACTTTCCTACTATTCAGTACTATATCATTAGGCCACTTAATACTAGTTTTAATGCCCATTTTCATAATAGCCTTTTGAACAGCAGCTGCTCCAATTAAAGTTATTTGCGAGATATTTTCTGTGACTATGTTTGGTCTAAGGATTATTGACATCCATATGCCCTTATATTTAGGAGATACCCAACTTCTCCCTAGTCGTCCACGACCTGTTGTTTGTTCTTCACTTATTATAACTGTGCCGTGTTCTTCTCCGCTCTCTGCCAATTTTTTAGCAATAAAATTGGTGGAACCAATAGAATCGTAGTAAATTATATTTTTACCTATGTACTGCGTACTTAGATAGTCTTTAACTTCCTCATAGGTAAGTATATCTGGTAAAGAGATTATTCTATAACCTTTTCTTGAAATTGCTTCAATTTCGTAGCCATCCTCTTTAATTATATTTATGTATTTCCAGATAGCAGCGCGGCTAACTCCTAGCTCTTCACTTATTTTTTCACCAGACAAAAAATTATTTCCACTTTCCTTAAGTAGATTAAGAATTTTCGTCTTCATAATATCCACCCCTTTTACAGTCTTCTGTATTCTTCTTTCTTATATCTATATTCACCTTTCAGTGCATAGTCAATATCCTGTAACAACTGATTTTTATCTTGTGGTAATGTTCCCGAAAGTGCCATATAATTTGAAGCATGATTGCTTCTAAAAACACAATCAGTAACTTCTACATTTTGCAAGAACTCTCTTGTCTCATACATTATTTCTTCTGGAGTTAATATATGAAAAGTACCCTTTTGTACATCTTCATATAAGGGGGTTCCACTCTCTAACATTAAAGTTAATAAGCCTACATAATCTGGGTTTATAACACTTATAAGTTTCGCAGATTCTATTGCATGCTCACTACTTTTTGACTTTCCACCTATTCCTGAAATCAAAGTAGTAGATAATTTTATACCACTTTCTTTAACCTTGCGCCCTGCCATAAGCATCTCCTGGTTAGTTACTCCCTTATTTATACTTTTTAATATTTCATTGCTCCCAGATTCAACCCCTAGATACACAATGCCAATACCAAACTCTTTAAGTTCTCTAAGTTCATCCAAAGATTTTCTTAAAATATCATTAGGAGTGCCGTAAATTCCTACTCTATCACACTTAGGAAATAATTCTCTTATTTTTATTAATATAGATTTTAATTTACTAGTTGGTAGCACTAGCGCATCTCCATCTGCAAGAAATACCTTTTTAACTATTCCATAAGTTAATTTAGCCTGCTCCAAATCTTCTATAATATCTTTTAAATCACGTATTCTAAACTTCTTTTCTTTGTACATTCCGCAAAAGCTACACCCATTATGTGAACATCCGATAGTAACTTGCACTATAAGACTCTTTGCCTCACTGGGTGGTCTATATACTACACCTTCATATCTCATAGTAATCATCTCCAACATCTCTTAAACTCTCATAGCCGCAGGCTATGAGTTCTTTTGTACTCCATGACTATCTTTCGTTGTTTACCATATAAGTATACCATATGTTTTCATGACAAATTTTCAGTCTTTAAAGATATTTTATAAGTACTTCTTATAATTTGAAATTTATTAATAATAGTATATATTGTGTAAACTGCATCTGAACAAGCCTTAGTAATTCTTAATTTATTTTATTTATGGCTACGTATAGAAAAATGCATGTCTGAGCGTCAGCGAGTTTGCATTTTTTAGTAGTTATAAATAAAATAAATTTTAGAATTACTTGGCGAAGCGAATAGCAGTTGTAACAATATATACTCTTATTATGTAAATTATTTGGAGTGTGATAAATACTCCTCGCACTTACGGATAAAAGCTTTAATATTTTCCTTTTCCTCTTTAATTTTACCCTTACTTAGTTCACCCCTGCCAAGTCTATCACACTGTGATAACAGTGCAATTTCTTTGATGGATATTTCTTGGGACATACTTTTTACATCTCCAAAAGGTAAATTTTTCATTACAAACAGAGTTTGCATATGCCATCTGACTAAAGCTGTAACTCGTTTTATAAATTCCTGGTCATCTGTAAATGTTTCAAGAAATTTTCTACAAAGCTCTGCACCAACCGTGTCATGGTCATAAGATGTTATTTTACCTTTTCTAATTTTTGTAGTAGGGGCTTTCCCTAAATCATGTAACAATGCACCCCACATAAACGCTCTAGGATTTTCACTTAATGCTTTTACCTTCGCTGCATTATCTACAACCATCATTGTATGAATCCATACATTGCCTTCTGGGTGATGCTCTGCAGATTGCGGAATTTCTACTAATGAGCTTAATAATGTGAAGGGATATTCTGTAAATATGCTCTCATTATTTATTATTTTATTGAAATATATAGAAGGCTTCTCGTCTTCCATTAAATGCATTTCAAATTCTCCATACATTTTTATCATGTCTTAATTCCTTTCTTTTTATTATTCTTAATTATGTAATCTTCTATTATTATATTATAACAAAAATAGCAGATGTTTATTATCATATTTTAGATAATAAACATCTGCTCCTTTTTTGACGGTATATCTCTATTCGTTATTCTGACTTAGCTCCACCATATTCACTTTTTTTAGTTTCAAAAACACTCTCATTATATGCACTTTCTTCAACAGATTGAATTATTTGATTTTTAGAATGTGCATTTTTTAACTTTGTGTCTTTTTTAATATAATCTTGCAGATTTTCCTTGTTAGCCTCTTCACGGTCCTTCATATAATAACCTCCTACCAATTATTGCTGAGCTTGGTGCTCATTATACTTGTCTAACACTTTTTTAAACTCAGCTCCAAGGCCTATTGACGAGTATTCTGTTTCACCATTCTTTACAACTGACTTGTAAGCATAAGCCTCATCTGAGTCCTTAGGCCCAACTATAACATATTCATTTCCATCCATTTTAATAGCATCAATCAATTCCAAATCTACTTTCTTGCCAAATTCATTTAGTACAGTGATTGTCTCATTAGTTTTCATATAAATACCTCCTTTAACTTAGGCACATTCAAATAAGTAACACTTGAGTATGTTACAAACATTTATTTTCATGTGCCTTATTATATTGTGCCTAATTGGAGGTTTTATACCAATTTTATTATTTTTTTCTAGTCAATTTAGTTATAAATATTATTAAACACTACTTTTATAAGTCAAAAATAGCCCACCAAAATGTAACTTAACATCTTAGTCGACTATCTTTATTTCATATATTCATCATAAATTATAGTTAAAAGTCTTTCTTTACTATTTAATTCCGGATTTTCTAAGGTTTTATCTAAAAGAAATTTAAGCATAACACCTATTTCTTTCCCTGGTTTAATAGAAAATTCACTTATTAAATCCCCACCGCTTATTGCAAGGTCTTTTATAGCTAGTGGAACTTTAGATTCTAGTATAGCAGTTGCTTTTTCCTCCATCCTTTGAATTTCTCCTAAACGGATTTCTGAAAATCGAGAACCTAGTGCATCTGCCTTTTGCAATGTGAAAAGGTCTTCTACTAAATCTACACCTACTCTAATAATAAGGCGTTTTACAGAAGCATCTGTTGGCTTTGTAAGTACATTCATATGTTCCTTTACTAAAATGCTAATTTTACTTATACTTTGATTGTCAAATTTAAGTCGTCTAAGTATTTGATTAGCTATTATAACCCCTTTTTTATCATGGCCATAAAAATGACCTATACCTTCTTTATCAATAGTAAAACAATTTGGTTTAGCTATATCGTGCAATAATCCTGCCACTCTAAGATTAAGAGACCTTGGGCATTTTTCCACAACGGCTAAAACGTGTTCAAATATATCTTTATCATGATGAGGATTTCGCTGATTAAAGCCTACAGCTACTTGAAGTTCCGGTAGTATAAACTCTAATAGTTTAGTGTCCTTAAGTGTTCTAAGAGCTTTTGTGGTGTTGTTAGATATCAGCATCTTACACAATTCATCTCTAATTCTTTCATTACTTACATTTAATATAAGGTGAGAATTTACTTTTATAGCCTCTAGTGTTTTTTCCTCTATATCAAAATCTAGTGACGCTGCAAAGCGAATAGCTCTAAGCATTCTTAGTGCATCTTCTTGAAACCTTTTGTTAGGCTCTCCTACTGCTCTAATTATTTTATTTTCTAAATCTTCTATGCCATTAAAATAATCAATAAGACCCTGCTTCTCATTAAAAGCTAGTGCATTTATAGTAAAATCCCTTCTAGCTAAATCTTCTTTTAAATTTAAAACAAATGTAACACCCTCCGGTCTTCTATTATCAAGGTATTCACCATCTATTCTGTAAGTTGTAACTTCATATCCATTTCCATTTATCATAACAGTGACTGTTCCGTGTTCTATACCTGTAGGCACAGTCTTGTCAAAGAGTCTAACAATCTCTTCAGGCAAGGCATTAGTAGTTATATCATAGTCTTTAGGCATGATTATGCCTATTTTGCAATCACGTACACTTCCGCCCACGATATAAGATTCATATCCGTTCTTTTTTAAACAATCTAAAATTATTTTTACATCTCTTGGTATATGCATTTCCATGTTTTTATGGTTCATTCCAATCACCCACTATTTTTTTATATATTCCTCATTTTAAATATACATTGCTATAGGTATAATTTCAATTACAGGTTCATTAATTTCTATTTGATTCTTATCATAATCCCTAATTAAATTTGTATTTTTTAGAAATCTATTTTTAAATTCTTGAAAATACTCCTCATCTAGATAATCAAAATATGTTCCACTTAGCAAACTATTGCTATTGTTTTCATTTTCCTTTGAGATTCTTACCACTTTACCAAGCACAGTGATTTTAGCACCTTTAATATAATCCAAATTATCTGCCATATATTTTATCTCGAGTGGCACTATAACCTTTGTGTTGCTGTTTCCAATACTACTACTAATAAATTTCAAACATTTTTCTTTTCTACAGTTTTCCATATCGTCTTTTAAAATTTTTAAAACTTGAGTCTTAACTTTATGTTCTTGGCTTTCATCACCGCTGCCTATATTTTCAGGTGAAAAAGCCAATTGCATTTCCAACACTCTAATTATATCTTCAATATACTCTATAATTGGGTTTTTATACAATTGACCCGTAAACTGAACGAAATCAAATTCCACTATGCTCTTGACATCATTCTCATTATTTATAATTTTTAACATACTTTGATCGTTTAGTATGTTTTTTAATCTTGATAGTATTGTTATTACAATTGAAATTCTTTCTTCAATTCTCTGCGACGAAAATTCATTTACAAGTTGAACATTTAAATCGCCTTGCATTATTTTACCACAAGTAAGTTCATATAATGGTGTAATTGTACTAATAGTTAATTGCTTTCTAGTGGTTTCACTTTTAATTTCTGCAAATTCCTGTATTACAATGGTATATAAATTATTTATCATATCTCCATTAAGATATAGTGGTATTAAAGCTCTATTGTCCATACCTTATGCCCTCCGTAAAAATAGTACTTCTTACCTAGTTTATATATTTTTTATATAAATTAGAACAGCTTCTTTATATTGGGGACCTATGGACACTTTTTACTTTTAAGCATTACAGATTTCACAACTGAAGTTTCGCCATACTTTCGCCTAAGACCATCTATAGTTTTATCTAAAGCCCTTTTCTTTTCTTCATGAACACTATTAACATCAAAAATTGATGTTTGTTTAAAATTATCCTCACATAGATTATTAAGCGAAACTCCTAGTAACCTTATTGGTTGACCCTTCCATAATTCATTAAAAAGATTTTTTACTATGTCTAGTATTTCTTGGGTTGAATCTGTAGCATTATTTATAGTCTTACTGCGAGAAGAATCAATAAATTCTTGATTTCTTATAGTTACAGAAATACAATGACAGCACTTATTTATATTTCTTAATCTAGTTGCTGTATGCTCTACCAAAGTTAATAATACTTTATAGGCTTCATTATTACTTTTAATATCCTCAGATAATGTAGTGGAATTGCTTAATCCTTTTAACTCATATTTATTCCATTTTACTTCTGAGTTATCTATACCATTTGCATATTTCCACATCATGAGCCCACTACTTTTAAAGTGATATTTCAAAATTGAAACATCATACTGAGCTAAATCCCCTATAGTAAATATATTTAAATTATTAAGCCTAGGAACAGTTCTCTTTCCAACCATGAATAGCTCTCCTACGGTCAGTGGCCACAATTTTTTTTCTATCTCCGCTTTAAAAAGTGTATGTATTTTATCAGGCTTTTCAAAATCAGATGCCATCTTAGCTAGAAGCTTAACATCTGATATTCCAATATTCACTGTAAATCCAAGTTCTGACTTTATTCTATCCTTAATTTCACAAGCTATCGAAAGTGCAGCTTCTTTTGAAGTATTATAATTGGTTACATCTAAAAAGCACTCATCTATAGAGAATTTCTCAACATAAGGTGTATAATCACTAAAAATTTCCCTCATACTCCTACTACATCTTTCATACAAACTAAAGTCAGGTGATATAACTACAAGGTCTATACATTTCTTTCTTGCTGTAAATAAACTTTCTCCAGTTATTATCCCATTTTTTTTGGCTAACATGGATTTTGCGAGTACTACACCTCTTCGTGACTCTTCGTCTCCTCCTATTACAGCGGCTATATCTCTTAAGTCGACATCCTCGCCTTTCATAAGTTTATCTGAAGCGCTCCAAGAAAGAAAAGCTGAATTAACATCTATATGAAATATAAGTTTATCATTAAATTTAATCATATAATCTCATCCTTTATATCAGGCATATTAAATAAAATATTTTATACATACATATATTATATAGAATTTCAGCATAAAAAAGCAACCTATCCTTAATTAAAGAATAGATTGCTTTCATTATTTATATGTTAGAATAAGACTTATCCATTAGATAAATTTTATGCTTTAGCATTAGCTTTTATAAATTTCTTTATCTCATCTGAATCACCAAATGACAACACTGGGTCAGATAGTTTTATGCACTCTTCGTAATTAGAATTTGTAACTGTTCTTCGTGCTCTTAATATTGAAGATGCACTCATACTCAATTCATCTAATCCAAATCCAAGTAGTATAGGAATAAGATTTGAGTCTCCAGCCATTTCACCACACATACCCACCATTATTCCTGCCTTATGTCCATTATCTATTACAGTTTTAATAAGTCTTAAAACCCCTGGATGATAAAAATCATATAAATATGATATCTTCTCATTCATTCTGTCCACTGCTGTAGTATACTGAATTAAGTCATTAGTACCTATACTAAAGAAGTCCACCTCTTTAGCTAATATGTCTGATATTAATGCCGCTGAAGGTATTTCGATCATAATACCCACTTGGATATTCTCATCAAATACAACGCCCTCTGATTTAAGATCATTTTTACACTGCTCTAAGATTTTTTTAGCCTTTTTTAGTTCCTGAAGAGATGATATCATCGGAAACATGATTTTAAGGGTTCCAAAGGCTGATGCCCGAACTAGTGATCTTAATTGAGTTATAAATATATCTGTTCTATCAAGACAAAGTCTTATGGCTCTATAGCCTAAGAAAGGATTCATTTCACTGTCCATAGGTAAGTAATCTAATTTCTTATCTCCACCAATATCTAAAGTTCTTATAATAACAGGTTTTCCAGCCATCTTTTCAAGAACTGATTTGTACTCCTCAAACTGTTCTTCCTCAGTTGGAAGAGCAGTTTTGGACATATATAAAAACTCTGTTCTAAATAATCCTATAGCTTCTGCACCATTTTTTAAAGCAGATTCTAAGTCTTCTACAGAACCTATATTGGCAGCAAGCTCTACTGTTTTACCATCTAATGTAGTAGATTTCATAGTGGCATATTTAAGTAACTGATTTTTAGATTCAGCAAATTCACTTCTTTTAGCTTTGTAATCATTTAGAGTTTTCTCATCAGGATTAATAATAATAATCCCTTCTTCTCCATCTACAACAATTAAATCACCATCTTTAATTCGATCTATGGCAGCTCCAACACCAACAACTGCAGGTAACTCTAAAGAGCGTGCAATAATGCAAGTATGAGCAGTTTTTCCACCTATTTCAGTGACTAAAGCTAAGACCTTAGTTTTATCAATTTGTGCTGTATCTGAAGGTGTAAGATCCTTTGCTATTAATATACATTCTTCTTTAATATCTGCAATTGAAGTTGCTTTTATTCCCATTAATATACTTAGCACTCTTTTACTTACATCTCTAATATCTGCTGCTCGCTCAGTCATATATTTATTTTCCATAAGTTCGAAAATAGCTGCTGTTTCCTCGGCTACAGTTTGTAGTGAGAATTCCGCATTAAATTTATCACTCACAATTTTCTTTTGAACAGAACCTATGAATTCTGGATCTTTAAGCATAAATAAATGGGCTTCAAATATTTCTGCCTTTTCGTTTCCTAGCTTTTCTTTCACATCTATATTTATTTTTTCCAGCTGCGTCATTGCTTCTTCTAATGCACTATTAAACCTAGTTAACTCACACTCAAAGTCCAAAACCTTGCTTTCGTTTATTTCTACAACTTCTTCTCTAATAACTAATGCTCTACCTATAGCTATTCCAAAGGATGCACCTATTGCCTTTAACATACATTAATTCCTCCTTAGTAATACTTTTAGGCAAATAACAATTATCAATTGCTTTTCTCCTATTATTGAAGTCCTTCTTCGATAAGTTTTACCATAGCAACGGCCGCGGCTTCTTCGTCAACACCAGTAGTTTTTATTGTTATCTCATCATTTTTAACGGCTGCCATACACATTATTGCTACTATACTTTTGGCATTATATTCATTACCATCTTTTACTATAAGTACTTCTGATTTAAACTTTGAAGCCTCTTTAACTACTGTTAATGCTGGCCTTGCATGTATTCCAGTTTCACTTTTAACTATCGCTTTTTTTTCCATCATAATATACGCACCCCTTATTTCTTTAATTTTACTATTATTACTTCATTATTTTTATCTACAGTCCCTAGTTTAAATTCTACAGATTCCATTATTTCATTATCTGTAAGGACTAACACGCTTAAATTGGTTTTAGCTTTAGCTTTTATTAAGTCATTATCAAATGATAATAATTTATCTCCAGCCTTAACTTGCTGTGATTTTTCAACGAAAGCTTCGAATCCCTCACCCTTCATTTCTACTGTATCAATACCTATGTGAAGTAATATTTCTATACCCTCTTTGCTCTTTAAAATCATAGCATGTTTTGTAGGGAACACTTGAAGAATTTCACCATCAACTGGTGCATATAAAATTCCTTCTGTAGATTCAAATCCTATTCCATTACCTAACATTTTTGTAGAAAAAACCTCATCCGGTATTTCTGATATGTCAAAACATCTTCCCACAACTGGAGATTTTATAATTATGTTCTTTTCTTCCTTGCTTTTCTTAAAAAAACCAAACATTTTTATCATCCTCGCCTTCTCTAAGGTAGTTAACAATTATTAATTGTTATACTCCTAAAATTACTTTATTATGAAATTTCGTTTTAATTTTAACTGATTATATAAACATTAGTTTGTGCATTGTTTAGAATTTTAAATACAATTTATTAAGAATCAACTAAAATAACTTAATAGCTTAATAAGTAGTACCATAAAAAAAAGACATAACCTAATAAGATGCGTTAAAAGCATTTTATATGGTTCATGCCTGATCTAATCAGTAACACACCTAATATTATAAACTTTATTTTTTAATTTGATTGCTTTAATCTGTAGATATGCAATGAAATATATCCAACTTCATCTTCGCAAACTTCTTTTAAAAGTTTTTGTGATATAAATTTACATACTTTCTTAGAAATTTCAAACTCTTCACTCATTGAAGTTTTAACGGATTCTAACATTACATTTTTTAGAACCTTTTCATTTTCTATTCTATCTAGTGCATACCTTAAATGTGACACTAGCCGTGAATACTCCATGGATTTTTGATTAGTATTAATTCCAAGTAACTCTTGAATATATTCCATCACTTCTTTAATAATTCTAGTATACTTAAGAGTTTGAGACACTTCCTCATTAACTCTAGCAGAATGTATATGCAGAGTAATAAAACCGATTTCACTTTCCGGAAGATCCACATTTAATTTTTCTTTAATAAGTTTTGAACCTTTTTCTGCTATGTTATATTCATTAGGATATAACGTCTGTATTTCATTTAAAAAAGGATTAACTATATCAATTCCAAGTTCCATTCTTTTAATTGAAAAACTAATATGGTCAGCCAGCCCAACATGTATACGCGAAAATAACTTTTCTTTTAAAATATCCTCTGCAAGAGAAATTATTTCTTCCGTTACTGCTAGAATTTGCCCTTCTACATTATTAAGAATTTCAACATAGTTAGCTTTTTCACTATCGTCAATTTTAATAAACTTCTGCTCTATGGTACTCTCTTTAGTTATAAGTTCACCAGGTTTTTTACCAAAACCTATGCCTTTACCAAAAAGAACATAGACATTACTGTCTTTTTCAGAAACAACAACATTGCTACTAAGAGATTTTAATACTTTATAATCAATATCCATATTAACATTACCTCTTCTATAGTTTAAAATACATTTTGAAATTATTCAAGCGTTTTTCAAAATATATTATTAAATTTTTAAATATTAGTGCATTATTTGTCGTATTTTGTTAATAAAATCCATAAACCTTTAATTTTCTTCTTTATATTACCATACTATTATTTTCCATGTTATGCAATAGAGCTAAATTATTTTACCCTTAATTTTTTTTCTTATGTAAAATTATAACGCCACTAAGCTAAATATAAAAACAAGCACCCTAAAATTTTAGGGTGCTCCTTGAAACTTTTAAGCCATAAACATTTTTATATCATCTTCTACGCTTCCTATTCCGGCTATTCCAAAGTTCTCAACTAACACATTAACAACATTTGGGGATAAAAATGCAGGTAATGTTGGTCCTAAGTGAATATTTTTAACGCCTAAGTGTAGTAAGGCGAGTAGAACTATTACAGCTTTTTGCTCATACCATGCAATATTGTATGTTATTGGTAATTCATTGATGTCAGCCAGTCCAAATACTTCTTGAAGTTTCATTGCAATAACAACTAATGAATATGAATCATTACATTGCCCTGCATCTAGTACTCTAGGTATTCCACCAATATCTCCAAGTTCTAATTTATTGTATCTGTATTTTGCACAGCCTGCAGTTAAAATAACTGTATCATTTGGTAATTCTTTTGCAAATTCAGTGTAGTATTCGCGACCTTTCATTCTTCCATCGCAACCAGCCATTACAAAGAATCTTTTGATTGCTCCTGTCTTAACTGCGTCTACAACTTTATCAGCTAGTGCTAATACTTGATTATGAGCAAAGCCTCCAACTATTTCTCCTCTTTCAATTTCAATTGGAGCACTACATTTTTTAGCATGTTCAATTATTGCTGAGAAATCTTTTGCATTTCCGTCTTTTCTATCAGGTATATGCTTCATACCATCAAATCCAGATGCTCCTGTAGTATAAACTCTATCCTTATAAGAAGCCTTTGGAGGAGTAATACAGTTTGTTGTCATGAGTATTGGTCCATTAAAACTTTCAAACTCTGAATCCTGTTTCCACCATGCATTTCCGTAATTACCTACAAGATGACTATACTTTTTGAAAGCTGGGTAATAGTTTGCTGGTAACATCTCACTATGGGTATATATATCTACTCCCGTACCCTCTGTTTGCATTAATAGCTCTTCCATATCTTTTAGATCATGTCCACTAATTAATATAGCAGGGTTACTTCGAGTTCCAATGTTCACCTTTGAAATTTCAGGATTACCATAAGTAGTAGTGTTAGCTTTATCTAATAGTGCCATAGCCTCTACTCCATATTTACCACACTCTAGTACTAATGCCACCAATTCATCAACAGATAAATTATCATTTGTTGTTTGTGCCAGGCCCTTTTGCATATAAGCATATATGTCATTATTCTCATACCCTAAATTAAATCCATGCTCAGTATAAGCTGCAATTCCTTTAATACCATAAATAACTAATTCTCTTAAAGATCTTACATCTTCATTTTTTGTTTTAAGTACTCCTACATTCATAGCTTTACTCTCAAACTCTGAAGTATTACCTGTCCATGTTGCACATTCTGGCAAATTGCTATCTATAACTCCACCAGCATTTAATAGTTCACCCTTAATTAGTTCACGTAATTCTAATGCTTTTATTATTGTTTCTATAAATCTAGTTTTATCAAAATTTGCATTTGTTATAGTCATAAATAATCCATTTGCTACGAATTTATTTACCTCTTCGTTTTCTACCCCTAGTTCTCTTGCTCTTGTGCTATAAATTGAAATTCCTTTTAAAACATAAATTAATAAATCCTGCATATTAGCTAGATCATCTGTTTTACCACAGACTCCTCGTGATGTACAACCCGTTCCCTTTGAAGCTTCTTGACATTGATAACAAAACATACCCATTTTAAATTCCTCCTGTTATTTTTTGGAATGACAACAATTTTGTATAATTGTCTTCCATATATTTTAAATTTATTGTTTTGAATTATTGATATAGACATAAACAATTTGATGCTTATTTTTGAACTACCTTTATTATAGTTTCATATAGATTAAAAGTCGGTAACAAATGTTACGGACTATAAGTTATATAATTTATTTGTTTATCCACTGCCTAACCATAATAAAAATAAACATGAAATTTTTGTATTAATATGCTATTATTACTATATAAAAATAATAAGAATAGGAGTAAGTAATGTGAAAAATTCAACTGTTAATAAACTAATAAAAGCAAGTCTGTTTCTTGCACTAGCTATAGTTTTTCAAGTAATAGGAAAAAGTGCACCTCAAATAAGCCAATTTTTTGTTGGACCAGCTGTTAATGCAATACTTATACTCACAGCTGCAATTTGCGGAGGTTTTTATGGAGTATTAGTGGGCTCCTTAACTCCACTCCTGGCTTGGTTAACTGGACAACTTCCTACCGCTTTTGGACCTTTTATCCCCTTTATAATTATTGGTAACATGCTATTTGTTCTTAGTTTTGTAATTGTGCGTAAACAAGGTAAATATGGCAAATATTTAGGAATTATAATTGGAGCCTTTATAAAATATATGTTCTTATGGGTTTCGGCTTCAAAGCTTATCCCCCTATTCAAGCTAAATATACCTGCAAAAATGGCGAATATGCTAGTTATTGCTATGGGTATACCGCAGTTTATAACCGCACTTATTGGAGGAGCTTTTGCATTAATACTAATTGAAATTTTAAGAAAGAGAAAGGTCTACGTATAGGGATTTCTTTTTTTATTCTTAGGGGGACAGTTAACAACTAATGATAAAATTTGTTATGATAAAACTTCATAGTAAACATTAGTAAATATTCTTTTTAAAAGGAGAGCTAATATGGATTATAAAATGATTTTTCAACTATTAGGTGGTTTAGGACTGTTTGTCTACGGGATGAAGCTTATGGGGGATGGTCTCCAGAAGGCTGCAGGAGAAAAGTTAAAAAGAATGCTAGAGGTTCTAACTAGCAATAAATTTTTAGGCGTACTTGTTGGTGCAGGTGTTACTTCAATTATCCAAAGTAGTAGTGCAACTACAGTAATGACTGTAGGTTTTGTAAATGCAGGACTTATGAATTTATTTCAAGCTGCTGGAGTTATTATGGGGGCAAACATTGGTACTACAATGACCGCTCAACTTATAGCCTTTAAACTTACAGATATAGCCCCCTTTATTCTTGCAATAGGTGCTGTTTTAGTTATGTTTTTCAAGAAGAAAAAGACTAGAGACATCGGTGAAATCGTTTTAGGTTTTGGTATATTATTTGTGGGTATGTCAATGATGGAAGTTTCTATGAGGCCTTTAAGCCAACTAGATAGCTTTAAAAACCTTATTATGGCTTTAGGTAAACATCCGTTCATGGGAGTTCTTGTTGGTCTTGGTATGACAGCAACAGTTCAAAGTAGTAGTGCTACTATTGGAATATTAATGGCACTTGCTGCAAATAGCAGTATCTCCCTTGGTGTTGCCCTTCCTATACTCTTCGGAGATAATATTGGAACTTGTGCAACTGCCCTTCTAGCAAGTATAGGAACTTCTAAAAATGCTAAGAGAGCTGCACTTATACATTTGATTTTTAACGTAACTGGTACAATATTGTTTATGCTAGCTTTCAAACCAGTATTAAAACTTGTTCCAATGTTTGGTGGAGATATTCAAAGACAAATTGCCAACGCACATACATTGTTTAATGTAACAAATGTATGTATTCAAATTTGGTTTATAGGTACTTTAGTTAAAATTGTTAATAAATTAGTACCTGGAGAAGATGAAAAATCATCTGCTCTTGTATTAGAATACTTAGATATCAGGCTACTCGAAACTCCTGCTATAGCAGTTGGACAAGTTATCAAGGAAATTAGTAGAATGGGAAAACTAGCTTCTGAAAATCTTTCTAATGCCATGCAAGCCTTCTTGAATTCTGATGAAAATTTGATGAATATAGTTATTGAGCATGAGGTTACCATAAATTATCTTGAAAGAGAAATAACTGGGTATATGGTGTCGCTTTCAAATACTCCTCTATCAGAACATCAATCCGAGATTATCACTTCACTATATCATGTAGTAAATGATATAGAGAGAATCGGAGATCACGCTGACAACTTAGGTGAACTCGCTAAATTAAAGCTGGATAATAAACTCATGTTTTCAGAAAAAGCGGTTTCTGATCTTACAAATATGTTTGAAACTGTAAAATACTGTGTGGATAATGCCATAGTAGCTTTAGAAAATTCTGATTTAGAAGCTGCTCGCAAAGCCATGGACGTAGAACAAAATATAGATCATATGGAAAAACTACTTAAAAAAGAACATATAACTAGATTAAATAACCTTGAATGTACGCCAGCTGGCGGTTCTGTATATCTAGAGCTATTAACCAATCTTGAAAGGGTTGGCGACCATTCAAATAACATTGCTCAAATGGTTGTTAATTCCAAAAAGGTTTCAAACATAAAAAGTTAAACATAAAAAATAGTAGAGCATAGTTTAAACTATACTCTACTATTTTTCAAATTACATATATTCTCTAATTCCTCTTTTATTATATTTTGTACATATTCCCCTAAATCCTGCTGCTCCTCTTTACTTAATAAATTAACATAAATAGGTTTATGTATAACCATATTAATTTTATTTCCCATTACTTTTGTTCCTACTTCCAAAACATTATAAGTTCCATCTATTGTTATGGGCACTATGCAAGCTCTAGACTTTGTCGCAAGTTTCATACTTCCTTTTTTAAATGAATTCATTTTAGATGCAAGGCTTCTTGTACCTTCTGGAAAAATCATCATAGAATATCCATCGTTTATCTTTTCCACACCTTCTTGAATAGTTTTAATTGATTCCCTAGGACTTTGCCTATTAATAAAAATTGATCCTATTGATTTTAACCAATTACTAACCAACGGTATCTTTTTTATTTCTTTCTTAGCAACAAAACCAAAGGGTTTATCAATATAAGCCAGCAAAGCGAACCCATCAAAAATAGCTTGGTGATTTGCTATAAAAACACAATTCCCCTTTGGTATATTTTCAATACCACTAACTTTTATATTACTCTTAGTTACCCTCAAAACATATTTTGCAATGTTTTGCACTGCTCTATAGGCAAGTATTTCAGACTCTTTAGGTGATTTTTTTTGTATGTATTTTATTTTAATTAACTTTAGAGATGAAACACTTAAATATATTGAAAAATATAAATACCATAATAATTTTATCATAAATTCCCCCCATGGTAATTTCTTTAATTATCAGCACATTCTCTGGAAACTGTACTCCTAAAACTAGGTAAATATACTGACTAGTTATTTTTTAAGACGACTTAATTGTAAACATACCTTCTGATTTTATCAAATATCTTAAAAAATTGATATAACTTTGTAATAATTTATACTTAATTGTGTATTTTTTTTACATTTCTATTACATTTCTGTTACATTTTTCTTTATACGTTGACAAAAACTACATATAGTATATGATTATAGGATAAGGATTTATCTTTAAAGGAGGCAACAATTATGATACTTACAAAATGGTATGAAAAAAGAAAGAAAGAAAAACAGAGAAAATTGAAAATTCAAACTGCAAAAAAAATACTTATTGGAACTGCAGCTGGAAGTGTTAGTGGAATACTCGGAGGTATACTTTTTTCCCCTAAATCTGGTAAAGAAACTAGACAAGATATTGCTAACTCATCAAAAGAAATTACAAACAATATTAAAGAAAAAACTATAGAGCTTAAAGAGAACATTAATGATAAAGTCTCTGATGCTAAAGATAATGTAACAGATGCTAAAGTTAAAATTAAGCAAAAAAGCACAGAACTTAAGGAAGCTATAAATAATAAAGTTTCTGATGCTAAAGATAATGTAATAGACGCTAAAGTTAAAGTTTCTCAATATTTAAATGAAAAAAAGACTTCAAAAGCAATTTTTGAAACAGTAGATGCTGTAGCAGCAACTGCCGATGAAGCCGTAGATAGCATTTTAGGACAAGCTGAAGTTGAAAAAGACAGTAAAAAATAACTAAAATTTTAAAGAATAGTGGTGCTATTAATGTATGTAAACTTTTTTAAATTAGGACAAGGCTTATTAATTTTTCTTGGTATAGTGCTTTTAATTATATTGATAATAGGACTTCTAAAACTTATCAAAACTATATCAAAGGTAAATTCAATCATTGAAAAGAATGAAGATAGTATTGATGAAATATTAGAATTTTTACCAAAAACCTTTAGAAATTTATATGAAGTAACTGACAATATAAAAGATGTTACTGAAGTAGTAGTACAGACAACTGCCACTGCTCTTGGTGCAACAGAATCTGTTGAAAAATATTTTGTATATATAGTAGATATATTAACTATTATAAAAAAGATATTTTCAAACAAAAAGTAGGAGAAATTTCTCCTACTTTTTTTAATGCCTTATTTCTCTTTATTTTCTAATGCTTTAAGCCGATCTTTAATTTTTTTCTCATATCCATTATCAGAAACTTCATAGTATACTGTACCAATTAATTCATCAGGCAAATATTGTTGTTTTACATAATTTCCTTCATAGTCATGAGGGTATAAATATCCTACCCCATGCCCTAATTTCTTAGCACCACTATAACTTTGATCCCTTAAATGAATAGGTATCCTCCCTATGTTTTTTTCTTCTACATCTTTAAGTGCTTTATTAATAGCCATATAAGATGCATTGCTCTTAGGAGCGCATGCTATATAAATTGCAGCTTGTGATAAAATAATCCTTGCTTCTGGCATCCCTACAAACTGAACCGCCTGCGCTGCATTATTTGCTACCAGGAGTGCAATAGGATCTGCATTTCCCACATCCTCAGCTGCAGCTATTACAATTCTCCTAGCAATAAATTTAGGATCTTCTCCAGCATATATCATTCTAGACAAAAAATGCACCGTAGCATCAGGATCAGAGCCTCTCATACTTTTAATAAAAGCAGAAATCACATCGTAATGTTCGTCTCTATTTTTATCATATTTTATATGCTTTTTTTGCAAACATTCCTGGGCAACCTCTAATGTTATGTTTATTTTACCTAGCTGATCTCTATCTGTAGTGAGTACTGATAATTCCAAAGCATTAAGGGCACGCCTAGCATCTCCATTTGCCATATTTGCAAGATAACTTATAGCATCATTATCCATACAAATATTAGTATTACCAAAGCCTACTTCTTTGTCTTCTATTGCACGTGTAATAATCTTTTGAATATGTTTTTCCTCGAGTGGCTCCAGTTTAAATAACATAGATCTAGAAATTAATGCATTATTAACTTCGAAATAAGGGTTTTCTGTAGTTGCCCCAATTAATACTATTGTACCCTTCTCGACATATGGTAATAATGCATCCTGTTGAGCTTTATTAAATCTATGAATTTCATCTATAAATAAGATAGTTTTAATATCGTACATTCCTAAATCATTTTTTGCCTGTGCAACCACTTCTCTTAATTCTTTTAGCCCATCTGTAACTGCATTAAGTCTAACGAAATTAGATTTTGTTGTATTTGCAATAACTTTGGCCAAGCTAGTTTTGCCTGTACCGGGGGGGCCATAAAGTATTAAAGAAGTTATTTTATCAGCTTTAATGGCTCTCCATAAAAGCTTTCCCTTTCCTAAAATATGCTCTTGCCCTACGTAATCTTCTAATTTTTCAGGTTTTAATCTTTCAGCAAGTGGTGCATCTTTTAATAAGTTCTTTTCCGCTTGTAATTCAAACATATCCATATAATCACCTCTTAGGCACATTCAAATAAATAACAAGCCAATAGTTTAAACTATTTGACTTGTTATTCATTTTCATGAGACTATATCCTTTATTTTGTATGCCTAGCTTTATTATAATTCATAAGATTATTATCTTAGTGATTTCTGCTTTAGTTTTTCTGTCATTTCATGTAATTTAACTATTCCAGTTTCTCTTAATCTCTTATTTTCATCTTCAATGGACTTTGTTTCTTCAATCCCTTGCATAATCGTATTCCAAGTTTTCTCTAGAGTTTCAATTTTCACGCTGGTGCCTCCAGCGAGTTTTGCTATGTCCACACTTTGGCTTCTTATGTTTTCAGCATTTTTCATTAATAACTCATTAGTGGTTCTATCGAGTTCTGCTAGTGAATCCGCTACTAGCTTTTGTTTTTTTAGTGCAATAGCTTGAATTATCCCATTTTTAAATACAGGTATAGTTATTATAAAAGCAGAATGCACTTTAGATATTAACTTATAATTTCCCCTTTGAATCATTTTAATTTGTGGAGCAGTTTGCAATGATACCATCTTGGCCATTTCCAAATCATAAATTCTCTGTTTTAACATTTCAAGAGTGGCTTTTATATTTTCATAATTTATTACATTTATTTGTTCTCCATTAGCTGCTAGTGCCTCAAGTCTAGGAAGGTCTCCTGTTTCACTTTTCTCAACAATCATATTTCCTGCAGCAATGTATTTTTCTAATTCTCCATAATACTCAAAATTTTGATTATATAAGTTTTCAAGCATTAAGTTAGAGTTGTTTATTTCCACTTTATATCCACTAAGCCCCGTATAAATTTTATCTATTTCTCCTCCAATGGTTTTATACTTACCCAGCATTTTATCTATTGCTTTACTTGGTTTACTAAACAGTTTCCCAAAGAAACCAGTTTTCTCTTCCTCAAAATCTTGTTTATCAAACTTTTTCATTATACTTGTAAGTTCCCTTATCATAACACCTGAATCTTCAACGCTGCTGGTTTTAATAGAATTCAATATTTGATCGGCGAATTTAGATATTTGTGCCGCTGGCTCATTTCCAAATTCTAATATGGCATTTGCATCTTTAATATTTAGGTTCGCTGCAATTTGCATCACTTGTGGTGAGACTTTAAGCTGCTGATTTATGTTTATGGCTTTTTGCTCTATATTCTCATTTTCAATATTCTCATCATCAATTATAAGTATTGATTTATTATTTTCCATATTTTTCACTCCTCTTATATCCTTCTTAATCTTATTTTTCAGATTTTTATGCCATAGCATAAAATAAACTATCAACTACCAAACAAATTTTTAAAAAACCCTTTTTTTCTCTCCATATATTTTTTAAAGTGTAGTTCAAAACTTACTTTTTCTAATCTGTGAATATCATATTGCTCTGGATAAATAAAATTCTCTATGTCATTATATCCTGAGGGGTTATAGATAATTATATCTATTCCCATAGAATTCATAAAAGCCAGCATTATACAATCCTCAAAAGATAAGTTCCCATTTTCTTCATTATTATAAACTACAATCTTAGGAACATCCTCTGGGTAATCATATGCTTGCAATAATTCAAGTAAAGTAGTATCTAAATTTATAAGTACTGAGAAAATATCCACTTGTAAATCCCTTAAATCTTCCTTTTCAACGTTTATTATTGTAGGATTTAAGCATAAATTTTTTATTTTCTCAGCCATGTTTTTTTGAAGTCCGGATCGCAACTCCTTGTATTTCCACCAAGATGAATTAATCATTTCCGAAGTATCAAATTGCGAAAAAACATTATTCGGGTATACTTTATTAAATTTCCCATATTCCAAATGTGCTACATCCATTATCGGTAGTTCTTTATAAAACAACTTAGTAAATTTTTGAGTTACTACATCATTAATTTCCTTCCAATAAGTATCAATGTTCTCATGAGTACCACAAATTTTGGAAAACATATTTGGTATAATTACAGTCGAGTCTTTAACTTTAAAACCTTCCCTTATAGATGCTTTTTCCTTAATCCATATATATATTTCTTCATAGGTAGTATTAAGGGTTACCGCCTGTACGTTATAATTTGCGAACTGCCAAGGCCTGTAAAATCCAGAATCATCTGTAAACAGTGTTTTATTAAGCTCTTCCTTAGCATTATAGGCTGTGGTCTTAATCCTATCTTCTATACCGCTTGGAAAAGGATTTATTTCACCTTTATAATTATAAACAATTTCCTTAGAAAAAGCATTGTATTTATCAATTTCTTCAAAGGTACCAGAATTTTTTGGATTAAAGTATAAAATATCACAACCCAAGGTTGATAATAATGTCAAATAAAAAACTTCTGCTCTTGAAATATCTCCATAAAAAACAACTTTAGGATTAATATTCATATAATCAAATTTATCGAATAATACATTGGAATAAATATTTATCCAATGTATCATGTAATTTATAATAATTTTAATATTATGATTATCGGTTATTTCATTACTCTTAATATAATATTCTATTAGTCCCTTCATATTATTTTTAATTTGCTGTAGCAAAACTTTGTTAGATAAATTTGGAAAAAGTCCATTATCACTTATTAAATTTACAATTAAGGATACATCTAGAACTTCAATTTGGAACACTTTTATCCAAATATCATTTAATACATTTTGAAGTCTTATGTTAATGTCTTTATCTAATCCCTCACTAAATCGAATATAACAGGACCCCATTTTCTTTAATTCTTTATCTAAACTATATAAGTTTTCATAATATTCTTTCTCATCCTTTTTTATACCTATGAACCTATAAAAATAGTTTGGAATAGTAACGACATTGGAATTATATTGAAATTTATTTCTTTTATAAATCTCCGTTTTTAAACTACTTATGATATCTTCATTGATATCTAAATTCACACTATGAATCTCTAAATTATTTAAACTATTCTTCTCCATATTCACCTTACCTTTTTTATTGTTTATTCTGTAAATATAGTTTTTTTATCTATATATAAGTATAACATATTAAACCCCTGTTGTTCATGATAATATATTGAAATAATTCCATTTTAATTTAGAATAGTTGGAATTATTCGAATAATCTGACATTATTTTGTGCGTTTTTTTTCTTAAAAAGCATTCTTTTATACTCATAAAAGGTGTAATATATATATTATAGTGCATTTTTATGCACCTTAGCAATAAAATCATATCATTTTTACATTATTTGGTATAATTTTATTATATAATCATCAATTTAGCTGAAAATCAGCATAAGGTAGCTATCGATTTATTATTGTTATATACCCAAGAACCACTTAGGGAATAACAATTTATAATTGCTAGGTCCAAAGAGAACTACAAGGAGGTTTATAATGGGACTTTTGACTTTCAAAAAAGGTATTCACCCTAGCGACAAAAAAGACCTAAGTATGCACAAAGCAATTCAAGATTTGATTCCAAAGGGCAACTTAGTATTTCCTATGGTACAACATATAGGAGCGCCTTGCGACCCTTTAGTAAAAAAAGGTGATAGAGTACTACTCGGACAAAAGATAGGTGAATCTAAAGCTTTTGTGTCAGCACCAATATATTCAAGCGTATCTGGAACTGTTTTAGATGTATCCCCTAGATTACATACTAATGGGGCTATGGTAATGTGTATTATTGTGGAAAACGATAACATTTACGAAGAAGTACTTACTATGGTTCCACATAGTGATTATGAAAAACTGTCAAAATCTGAACTAGTGACTATCATTAAAGAAGCTGGTATAGTAGGTATGGGTGGAGCAGGTTTTCCAACACATATTAAGCTTACTCCTCCTGAAGGAAAAGTTATCGACAGCATTATAATAAATGCTGCTGAGTGTGAGCCATATTTAACTTGTGATTACAGAATGCTGCTTGAAAAAACAAATGAAATCGTAGAGGGCTTAAAAATTATTCTTCAAATGTTTCCTGGTGTAAAAGGATATATTGCAATAGAAACTAATAAACCTGATGCAATTGAGGCAATGAAAAAAGCTTCAGCAAACATTAAGAACGTGCAAGTTACAGAAATGGTTACAAAATATCCTCAAGGCGCAGAGAAACAATTGATTTATGCAATTACTGGCAGAGAATTACCTTCTGGAAAACTTCCTGCAGATGTTGGATGCATAGTTCAAAATGTTGATACTATATTTGAGATATACAACGCAGTAGTAAACGGCAAACCCCTTACAGAGCGCGTTTTAACTGTAACCGGCGAAGCAATTAAAGAGCCCCTGAATTTAAGAGTTAAATTCGGAACTTCTATAAGTGAAGTTATCGAGGCTGCTGGTGGATTCACTGAGGACCCCGTTAAAGTAATTTCAGGTGGACCTATGATGGGAACAGCCTTAAGATCATTAGACGTTCCTGTAATAAAAGGAACCTCTGGGATACTTTGTTTAACAAAAGAGCAAGCTAAATTAGAAGAAGAATCCAGTTGCATAAGATGTGGAAAATGCATGAGTGTTTGCCCTATGTTTTTAAACCCTACAAAACTTAATTCCTTAGTTTTAAGAGGAGAATATGAAGAATTCGAAAAATTACATGGTATGGATTGTATTGAGTGCGCTTGTTGCTCATATGCATGCCCAGCTAAACGTCATTTAACTCAAACTTGCCGTGAAGGTAAACGAACTATAAATATTAATAGAAGAAAAAAATAGATAGAGGTGACTTATATGTATACAGTATCTTCTTCCCCACACATAAAATCAAATGATTCTGTGCAGGGTATAATGAGAGACGTAATAATAGCATTAATACCTGCTACCTTTGCTGGAATATATTTCTTCGGAATGAAAGCATTTTTAGTAACATTAGTATCTGTGCTATCATGTATTGCAGCAGAAGCGTTATGGCAAAAACTTACTCACAGAAAAATAACAATTGGAGATCTTAGTGCCGTTGTAACTGGTTTATTAATTGCTTTTAACTTGCCAGCTGCTGTTCCACTTTGGCTTCCTGCAATTGGAGGATTTTTCGCAATAATCATTGTAAAACAATTTTTTGGTGGTATTGGACAAAATATAATGAATCCAGCTTTGGCTGCTAGAGCATTTTTACTTGCTTCTTGGCCAGTTCACATGACTAATTTTACAGTTGATGGTGTTTCAGCTGCTACATCCCTTGCAATACTTAAAACCGGTGGCGACAAATTGCCTAGTTTAATGAGCAATTTTATTGGTAATCAAGGTGGTTGTATTGGTGAAACTTCCGTAATTGCGTTACTAATTGGTGGAGGTTATCTATTATATAAAAAAATAATAACTTTACATACTCCATTAGCATACATTGGTTCGGTTTTTATTTTAACACTTATATTAGGCAGAGATGGTTTAATGACTGGAAATGCAATATACGAAATATGTTCTGGAGGTTTAATGATTGGTGCTTTCTTTATGGCAACTGATTATACAACTTCTCCAATGACTAAAAGAGGACAGGTTATATTTGGAGTTGGATGTGGACTTTTAACCACAATAATACGTTTATATGGTGGTTATTCCGAAGGCGTATCTTACGCTATATTAATAATGAGCTTATTTGTTCCATTCATTGATAAGTTTACTGCTCCACGTATTTTTGGGGAGGTGAAATAATTGAAAGAAAATATAAGATTAGGTTTGATTTTACTTTTAATTACAGGAGTTGCAGCATTCTTATTAGGCGGTGCTTATGAGATTACTAAAGCACCTATAGCTGCATCCATTGAAACTGATAGACAAGTTGCTATGAAAGAAATATTACCTGCTGCTGATAAATTTGAAAAGTCAGATGTAAAAATTACCGATAAAATTTCAGAGGTTAATGAAGGCCTTAAGGGTACTGAAATAGCTGGATATGCTATAAAAGTTGCACCTAAAGGATACGGTGGCCCAGTAGAAATTATGGTTGGACTATCAACTGATGGAAAAGTTACTGGAATTAAAATTTTATCTCACACTGAAACTCCTGGTCTTGGTGCTAATGCTCCGCAGCCTAAGTTTTCAGATCAATTTAAAAATAAACCAACAAAGAGTAAAATAGAAGTTGTAAAAACTGTTCCTTCAAAGGACAATCAAATACAAGCTATTACAGGCGCCACTATTACGTCTAAAGCTGTAACGCTTGGTGTTAATGATGCTATTGATTTTTACAACTCTTCATTGAAAGGAGCTAAAAAATAATGGGTACATTTTCTGAAAGAATGAAAAACGGTATATTAACTGAAAATCCACTATTTGTACAAGTTTTAGCTACTTGCCCTACGCTAGCTGTTACCACCAGCGTAGAAAATGCTATAGGTATGGGACTTGCAGCTACAGCAGTACTTATTGGTTCTAATCTTTTTATATCTGTATTAAGAAAAGTAATTCCTGATAAGGTTCGTATCCCTGCTTATATTACAATAATAGCTGCTTTTGTTACATTAATACAGTTTTTATTGCAAGGTTTTGTTCCAACTCTATATAAATCACTAGGAATATTTATTCCACTGATAGTTGTTAACTGTGTAATTCTTGGAAGAGCTGAAGCCTATGCTTCAAAAAACAAAGTACTTCCTTCAGTTTATGATGCTATCGGAATGGGACTTGGTTTTACAGTAGCATTAGTAATTGTAGGTACAATAAGAGAATTACTAGGTGCCGGTGCAATATTTGGATTCCAGGTATTTGGTCCATCCTTTGAACCTGCTATAATTATGATTTTAGCACCTGGAGCATTTATTACTCTTGGGATTATAATGGCTTTGTTAAATCAAAAAGCAATTAATGAAACAAATAAAGTTAATAATAAAATTGCACATTTTCATGAAATTGATCCAGTAACTGGTGAGTGCACTGGTTGTGGTTCTTGCGCTCATAGTTGCAAGCGATAATATTATTTAATTTTTTAAGAAAGGTGGATTAAAATGAAACTTTTTTCAATTTTTATAAGTGCATTTTTAATAAATAACTTCTTATTAGTTAAGTTCCTCGGAATATGTTCTTTTCTTGGAGTTTCTAAAAAGACTGAAACTGCAAAAGGTATGGGACTCGCAGTAGTGTTTGTTATGTTCTTAGCTTCATTTATGTGTTATGGAGTCTTCAACTGGATATTAGTTCCTTTAAAAATAGAATATTTATCAACTCTAGCTTTCGTTCTAGTTATTGCAGCACTTGTGCAATTTGTTGAAATGGTTATTAAGAAAACTCAACCAGTTCTTTATAAAGCACTTGGGATTTACCTTCCATTAATAACAACTAACTGTGCGCTTCTTGGTATGGCAGTTATAAATATAGGTGAAAAATATAATCTAATAGAATCCATGGTTAATGCCCTTGGAGCTGCTCTTGGATACATGCTTGCCATAGTACTTCTTGCAGGCCTAAGAGAAAGAATGGAAGAGAGTGATAATATGCCCGTGTGCTTTAGAGGTCTACCTATTTCACTAGTTACAGCTGGACTCATGGCTATTGCATTTTTAGGCTTTAGTGGTTTAAAGTTGGGAGGTATGTAAATGGATATCAATAATTTAATTTACCCTATACTAAGCATTGGTGGTTTGGGACTTGTATTTGGAGTAGTACTTGGTTATGCTAACCAAAAATTCCATGTACCCGTTGATCCTCAAGTACCTCTAGTTAGAGAAGCATTGCCTAGCGCAAATTGCGGTGCATGCGGATTTGCTGGATGTGATGCTTATGCAGCAGCCGTAGTAGGTGGAGGTGTAGCTCTAAATTTATGTTCAGTAGGTGGAGCTTCTGTTGCTGAAAAAATCGGAGAAATAATGGGTGTAACAGTTGAAACTGCTAACCCACAAGTTGCCTTTGTTAAATGTAAAGGAACTTGTAGCGTTGCTAAAGAGAAATATGAATATGATGGAATTAGAGATTGTCGCCAAGCAGTTATTGCTCCTGGTGAAGGGCCTAAGGCTTGCTCAGATGGTTGTTTAGGTTTTGCAAGTTGTGTAAGAGCTTGTGAATTTAGTGCCCTTCACATCATCGATGGTGTAGCTGTAGTATATAAGGATAATTGTGTAGCTTGTGGCGCCTGTATTAAAGTATGCCCTAAGAATTTAATAGAGTTCGTTCCAGCGAGTCAAGAAGTACTTATTGAATGTAACTCTAAATTAAAGGGTAAAGCAGTAAAAGAGAATTGCGAAGTTGGATGTATTGCTTGCAGCATGTGTGTAAAAGTTTGCCCAGTTCAAGCAATTACTATGATTAATAACCTAGCTACAATAGATTTTGAGAAATGTATACAATGTGGCCTATGTGCTACTAAGTGTCCTACAAAAGCTATCTCCAAGCCGCTAAAAGCTCACGAAACTATGGATGAGGCGGTAAGTAAATAATTAAAATATAAAAGATACTAAGATTTTTAATCTTAGTATCTTTTTCTATATTTTTTAGCAACTATTCATAATTTTAAGCATCGCATGAAGTTTCGGCATGTAGGCTGCTCTGATAGTAGAGCATTCGTTAACAGACTCATTATATACTATCTGTCACACCCCTACATGCTTTCACCTTCATGTGAATAGGACGCATAACAATAATAGGATAGCAAATTTCTCCGAAGTGACTTGCAATATGAAACGTAGAAACTGATGAAATTTTATTTAGGAATTCTTCTTTTGCGAATGTAAAATACTCGTGAGCCTGACAGGAAGTCAGGCTAGCGAACCCGAGCCAGGACCCTTCACACTAACAGGATAGGAAATTTCTCCGCAGTGACTTGCAATAAGAAGCGAATAAACTATTAAAATTTCATTTACAAATTCTTCTTTTGACAATATAAAATTCTCGTAAGCCTGCCAGGACGGCAGGCTAGCGAACCCGAGCCAGGACGGCGAGTGTGAGCGCTAGAGAATTATATATTGGCAAAAGATTAGAATTTGTTAATGGAATTTTAAGTTTAAAGCTCTTATGCAAGGCACGTAGGAGAAATTCCCTATCCCTTTCTACAATCTTTTATCGAATGCTAGTATTTTTTCCAACCTATTTTTTAATACACTAGCTAAAGTTCCAATAAAATACCCTGTAACAATAGCTGAAATTAATAATACTGGTAAATACAAATATATTCTTAAATCCTTAATTATGAAGGCAGCTACCAGTAGCTGACCTACATTATGAAAAATGGCTCCACATACGCTAATTGTAGGTAGGCTTAATGCATTCTTAAGATACTTGTATAGTATTATCATTACTATATTACTAAGTAATCCACCAGCAAAACTGAACATAAGAGCTGGTAACCCCCCTCCAAAAATAGAACCCAATACAGTTCTTAGAATCATTATTAAAAGTGCTTCTTTCCACCCAAATAAAATCAATGCAACTAAGGATATAGAATTAGCAAGTCCTAATTTTATTCCTGGGAATAGCACTGGAATTTGAGCCTCAATTAAATAAATAACCAAAGCTATTGCCACTAATATACTAAGCAAAACCATTTTTTTAGTCTTTTTCATATTATCACCTGCATCTTTTTCATTTTAGAAAGTCCCCGCATCAATTCCGTTATTTTTTTGTCCATTAATATTAATTATAAGTTTAAAAGGTAAACATACAATCATCTCGCCTGGTTTTGAAATCACTCCACTTTTAACACACTCTTTATGTGGGCAATCTGCATCTTTAATACTAATACTATTATGATTAACTAATATGGTATTAAAATGGCCATTGGCTGTCTTAAAAGTGAACTCTTCTGGTTTAACTACCTTATTTAAATCAATAGTTTTAATAACCTTACCTTCGCGTTTAATAACCGCAATATTTGCTGACCCTTTAATTGAAGCTTTATATATTGAAGTTGCACCTAAGGCTATCACTACAATAACTAAAAGTACTATTCCAACTATTTTATCACCTTTTTTCATAAATAAACTCCTTATTCGTCAAATTAAAATCATCTTTAATACCGGTGGTAACATATACTTTTTTATCATTGGTAATAAAAATAGCATCAACACCTTTAATAGACTCTATCAATTTAAGTCCCTTTTCTAATCCCAAGATATATGTACTTGTAGATAGCGCATCTCCATCTATTGACTTATCTGATACTATTGTTGTACTTATAAGACCGGCCTCTGATGGATATCCAGTTTTCGGGTCAAATATATGATGATAACGCTTGCCATCCACAATAAAAAATCTTTCGTAGTTCCCTGAGGTAACCACAGATTTATCAGTAACACTAATAGTTCCTATGTATTGTCCTCTGGTATCTAGTGGATTCTGTAACCCTATATTCCAGCTAGTTCCATCGACTTTACTGCCTAGGGCAAAAACATTACCGCCTAAATTTATAAGTGCACTGTTAATCTTATTATCTATCAAAATCTTCTTTATTTCATCAGCTGTATACCCCTTTGCAATAGCACCCAAATCTATAGCTTGTCCAGGCCCTCTTAATTGTACTGTAGATTTTTTTTTATCTAGAAGAATATCTTTATAGTCAACTAGCTTTAACTTTTCCTCTATTTCACCTTTAGAAGGAACTCTCTCCTTATCTGTACCTATGCCCCACAGCTTTACAATTGGTTCTATTGTTACATCAAGGGCACCACCTGTTAATTTACTATATTGAACCGCTTTTTCTATTACGTAGTATGAATCCACACTAAGTTTTTCCCCTGAAATCCCTGATTTAGCATTTAATTTTGTAATTTCAGAAGTTTCAATATTAACAGACATTTTGTTTTCTATATCACTGATTCTTTCTAAGGCTTTCTTTGTTGCTTGTTCTGCATTTTTTCCATAAACTTTTAATTGAACAACTGTCCCCATCATGTAGGTCTCTTTTTCAACAGGTTTAGTATTATCCTTGCAAGATATTAAAAATATTGAAGTGGACAATAATAATAGTATAAACCATGTTTTACGTGAACTTTTTATGATACCTCACCATCCCTAGCTTGTTTTAAGTACATTATACCATATCTATACTTTAAATAAATCTGTTCCTATAACATGATCATAGAAAATTTAACCTGGAATCTATTTAGCGCTATAACTCATATTAAAGTAAAAACGCTGAAACAAAGTCTCAGCGTTTTTAGCCATTATGAAAACTATAATTAATTTAGATAAGATTTTTTTCTTACTTATTCTTTAATACAGCTCTTAAGCTCGCATATGATAAACCTGTTATTAAACCCCACATTACCAACATAAATGCTAATGCTTGACCACTCATATTTATACCTCCTTTTATTTTTTGGAGTAGATAACAATTATAAATTGGCCACTAAAACTACTCTTTCTCATTTATAATATATTGTGATTTTTATAATATATTACAAATACAAGCTCGATTTTCCAGAAAGTTGTTGGCATCATCAAATATTGTTAGTTTTATTTATTAATTTACGGACTTTACCATTTGTTTTCTTTATCCATAAAGAAAACAAAGGAGCAGAATTTAAATTCTGCACCTTCATTTTAAATATAATATGGCAATAAACTTTTCAACTTAGAAAAAAAGTAAAAACGCTGAAACAAAGCCTCAGCGTTTTTAGTCATTATTAAAATTATGTGAAAAGTTCTTTATGTCTACGCAATTTTACAAACACTATTACAGACAAACTAATCATTATAATACTTAATAAGAAAAAGACAATAGTAAATGCTCCAGCTTTAGTAGCTGATATATTATATTGTGCACTCATTTGAGCAATTTGGTTAGCTCTATCAGCAAAAACACGTATAGAATATCGTATCCATAGCACTGAAATAGCAAAAGATAATGGAACTATTGCCATCGCTATTAAATACCCGCTTTTCCTTCTTCTCTTCATCCCTATAAGTCCCATAAATATCGGGAGAATAAATAGTAAAGGCATAAGAAATCCAGTAAATTGTGAAGATAGCATTAAAAACAATGCACATAAAAGTGTAAAATAAAAAGTAATTTTTCTCATAGCTATAGCCTCATCAATATTCATACATCTTCACTCTTTTCTTATTGATTCTTTAATACAGCTCTTAAACTCGCAAATGATAAACTCGCTATTGCGCCCCACATTACTAACATAAAAGCTAATGCTTGACCACTCATATTTCTTCCTCCTTGTTTTTATCTAGAGTAGTATCAATTAATAATTGTTACTACTCTAGTATTTCTCCGGGATAGGGTAACAATTGTTAATTGTTGTCCTATCCCGTTTAAATTACTTTCTAATAAGAACCTTATTTTGTTCAATCTCTTTACCATAAACAGCTTTTAAACTCCTATAAGTTCCAATAAATCCTATTATAAATACCACCACTAAAACCATTCTTGCACCATTTACCCAGGGAATTAACTCTGGTGTTTTTGCTACAAAACTTGGTATTAATTTAAAATATCCTTCTTCAATGTATGCCTTAGTTGATCCAAATAAGATAATTATTATTGTTAAAGGTGTTACCCATTTAATCATAACACTGTACATCCATTTAGGTGCTTTCCAGTAACCTCCAATATTTATCTCGTCTAATGCATTATCATTCATGAGCCAACCAGCTACAATTATTTCTATAAGTCCCATTATAACCAGTAAATAACTACCTACCCAGTTATCAAGCTCTGTAAAATAAGCAAGTTCAGCAGTTTTCGTAATTATTGGTTCTAAAGCAACTGGTAAACCAACTATTACATATCCTATGAAAACTAAAATGGCTGCCTTCTTCTTTACCATGCCCATGCCTTCTTCTAATATTGTTACTAAGTAATTATACATTGCAATAGCTGAAGTAAACCCAGCAAAGAATAATAACATAAACCATAGTGTTCCCATTAGTCTACCACCGTCCATAACTCTAAAAATATTAGGTAGAGATATAAAAGATAGTCCTACTCCTGAACTTAGGCCTTTTACGCCCATGAAAGCATAAGTAATTGGTATTGCAATACTTCCACCAAGGATTACTTCTGCAAATTCATTTAAGGATACTGTTGTCATTGATGAAGCTACAATATCATCCTCTGATTTTAAATAAGAAGCATAGTTTTGAATTATTCCCATACCTAATGATAGTGTAAAGAAAATTTGTCCCGCCGCTGCAAGTGCTCCTTTAAAACTTAAATCTGCCCATCTTGGAGTCCAAAGATAATCCAAACCTTTTATTGCAGACCAATCAGGGTTAACTGGTGATCCTATAGTTAATGTTTTATAAATTAATATAAATCCAAATATATATAGAGTAGGCATCATTATTTTTGCCCAAGATTCTATACCTTTTTCAATTCCTCTTGTAACTGCTAATCCCAAAATCGCTAAACTAATGATCCAAAAAGTAAATACATAAGCAGGATTTTGTATATAATTCACAAAAAAATCCCCTGTAGATACAGCCTTATCTAAGTATCCGCCAGTGGCAGATAAAAATGCATAACCTAATGTCCACCCTATCAAATGATTATAATATGAATTTACTAGTAGTGTAACTCCAATAACTAACATTCCACATATAGAGCCTAAAATAATTGCCTTTCTTGGTTTAATCTTATCCCTTGATTGAATATAAATCATAAAACCTACAGTTCCATGTCCATATCTTCCACCAAGTCTTCCCATCATCCACTCTACCATCATTAACGGAATTCCTATTAAAATAAGAGCCCCTACATAAGGAATCATGAAAGCCCCGCCGCCGTTTTTTGCAGCTTGATACGGAAATCTCCAAAAATTACCAAGTCCAACTGAATTACCTGCCATTGCCAGAATCATTCCAATTTTAGATCCCCATTCTTCTCGTTCTTTAGCCATTAGTTGCCTCCTCTATGGTTTTACTAAAAAGACCTTAACTATGAATAATTTATTAATAAATCATTAATAAACTACTTATGATTCATATTATCAAATTTTTCAGAGAATTGCAAGCATTGTTAAAAATTATTCATTTCCACATCAAATTTAGTGACTTAAGCCATATTAACAAGTATATGCTTTTAAAAATATAAAATAGCGTGTTTTATTTAAAACTCCAAAAATACAAGTAAATTACTAATAATTGAAAGGAAAAATTGTAATAAATTCTTCAATAAGTGAAGTAAAATTTTAAGGAATAGTTTTTAATAAGAATAGAACCTTAATTACAATGTTATTTTTTTAACATTCTGATTCCCTTCATTTATACTCTAATTTACATCAAAACAAAACTAGACACAGAATTTAAATTCTGTGTCTAGTTTTGAGCAACATTAAATTTGTTTAATACTAGTAAGCCCTTTGATCTCCATTTAAAAGATTCTCAATTTCTACCGCTATCTCACGGCCTTTTTTATAGGAATTAAGTCTATCTTTTGGTATTGATTCCTTATATGTGTCCTCACCAGAAAGAAAATCTATGATTCCTTTTTTTGCACTTGGCACATCTCCAACCTGGTCTATTCCATTAACTTCTTTTATTTTTGAATAATCCATGGATATTCCTCCCTATATATCTTGCAAACGCAGAGTATTTATTAATACTCCAGCATCGTAAGTATTATAATTATAGACTACCCAATTTACAATTTTTAATGTATTAATATATTAATAAAGGTTAGCAAAAGTATTCATCAATATCCATAACTCTTAACTATTTTGTTTGTCATTATTTAATACAGTACTTAGACTCACTATTGCTCCTCCTATTATTGCACCCCACATTACTAACATAAAACCCAACGCTTGACCACTCATATTTCTTCCTCCTTGTATTCCTCTTGAGTAGATGACAATTTTAAATTGTTATCCCTAATTGTATTTCTCATTAGTTTTATTAATTTTTACCTTAATCTATTAAATTATTACTTTTTTATAAAAATTTTTAATATTTTTAATACATTTTTAATTTGCTTATACTTATAATATCAAATTTTTCAGAAAATTGCAAGTTTAGTCGAATGTCGCTCATAGTATTGTCGAATTTAAGGTTTTAACCACATTAATAAATGTGTATACTAATAATATTAAAAACATTACATATACTAGCCACATATTCTATACTTTATCCTCATATTACAAACTCGAACATTGTGAATTCAAACCTTTTTATGTACGAAATTTAAATAATATAATATAATGTAGTTGTGCTATTTAGTATATTTTAAAGGGGGCTATTATATTGAAAGGAAAACTTAAACTACTTATTATATTTATGTCTGTTTTAATATTTTTAAGCCTAATGGTTTTTTCTTATAAAAGCTATGAGGTATACACAACTAAACTAGATAAAAGTATAATAACAAATAAGAATACAGGAATATTGGATTCAAAAGATAATAAGCTACCCTCTGTTATCCACACGCCTCCTATAATGCCTAGTTTTAAACTTGGTGATGAATTGCTATTTACAAAATATAGTAAATTGATAGAAGGCAAAAGTATTGGCCTTATTACAAATCAGACTGGAGTAAACAGTAAAGGCGAAAGTATAATCACACTAATATCTAATTATAAATCTACAAGCTTAACAGCCTTATATAGTCCTGAGCATGGTATTGATGGAAAAGCTAAGGCTGGTGACTATGTAAAATCCTATATTCACCAAAGCTTAAATATTCCAGTTTATAGTCTTTATGGAGATACAAGAAAGCCTACTAAAGACATGCTATCAAAAGTAGATGTACTTATTTTCGATATTCAGGATATTGGCTCAAGATCTTATACCTATATGTCCACATTAAACTACTGTATGTTGGCTGCTGCTAAATATAATAAACCCATTATTGTCTTAGATAGACCTAATCCATTAGGTGGACAAATTGTCGATGGTCCTATACTTGAAGATAAATATATGACTTTTGTTGGCGTAGATAATTTACCAATATGTCATGGTATGACAGCTGGTGAGTTAGCTAATTTTTTCAATCGCAGTATTAGTGCTGACCTCACTGTTATACCTATGGAGGGCTATAGTAGAGACATGATTTTTCAAGATACGAAATTAAAATGGATTAAAAGTTCTCCACGCATGCCAGATATTGATTCAGTTTTCAGTTATTCTGCTACGGGTATTGGAGAGGGTACTTCTATAGTCCAACAAGATTTCTTTAAATGGATAGGTGGCACTGGTATTAACTCAGATGTGTATGCAAAACTATTAAACGACGCTAATTTGCCTGGAGTAAAATTTATTGCTGAAAATAAAGATGATTCTGGAGGTGTGAAACTTCAAATAACTGATTATCATAAATTTAACCCAGCTAAAACAGGCATATACGTTCTTGCATATGCTCACTCATTAAATAATTTCAAAGTACCTAAAAGTGGGACAACCATTGTAATGTTTGATAAAATCATGGGCACAGATAAAATTGGGACCTATTTAGAAAAAGGATATACCCCTGAGCAAATAGAAGCCACCTATAAAACAGCTTTAGAGAAATTTAAAAGTGAAAGACAAAAGTATTTAATTTATGAGTAAATCTAAATCCGATGTAATAGCTTTTTTCTTGGATTATGCTATAACTAAACGGATAGGTTGCTGAAATGCTTTAACTTCGCCAAGGAATTCTAAACTAATTTTATTGAAAGATACTAAAAATTACAAACTCGCTAACACTCAAACATGTAATTTTCTTAACGTATCTTCCATTAAAATTAGTTAAGAATTCCTAAGGCTTGTTAAAATGCATTTTGCGCTACCTATCCTTTTGTTAGCATAATCCAAGAAAAAAAATAGTTATTCATAATAAGATCTCAATGTGACATTACATAATACTAACAGGTTTAAGAAAAGTCTGTTAACGAATTCTCTACTATCAGCCCCTCTGTATTCCTCATGGGCACTAAACAATTATTAATTGTTTAGCATCCTACATGCCGAACCTTCATGGGATTCATAAAATTTAGCATAAATAAGTCCATTTTGGCATTCTCTTTCATATAATATTTTACAAAGCTTTACTAATCTTAACATCATTTTTCTAAGCTAATATCTACCCGTATGAACTTCTACAAATTGCATATATGAAATACATATGATATAATAACATAAATTTTATAGTGTTTAAATACTTTTTGACACATCATCTTTCTATTGCAACACTGTAATAATTCTTTAAGGGGGTACTTATGGAAACTAATCTTAAGGATAATTTGAGAAAAAATATGCTTAAAGTACGAAAAAACATGGAAATAGAGAATGTAAGTGATTTCAGCAAAAAAATTATAGGAACAATTATGACATTAGCTGAATTTATAAATTGCAAAAATATCATGTTATATTTAAGCTTCAATAATGAAGTTGATACATATGCCCTGGCTAAGTGGTGTTTGGATAATGGTAAAAAAGTAATTGTGCCCTATTGTATAAACGCTACTCGAGAAATAATACCTTTTGAAATAAGTAATCTCTCAAATGATCTTACTAAATCTACTTTTGGTATTATGGAGCCAAAACATGATTTATTAAATAAAGCTAATATTGAGGATATAGATTTAATTATAGTTCCTGGAGTAGTATTTGATGAGCATTGTAATAGGATAGGCTTTGGTGCAGGCTATTACGATAGATTTTTACCTAAAAGAGTAAAAAATACTTCTACTATAGGTATAGCCTATGACTATCAAGTAATTAATAAAATTCCCACAGGTGATTATGATGTGCCTTTAGACTTCATAATCACTGAAAAAAGAATAATAACTAAATTATACTAGTGTTGGAGGTGACCCATTTGAAAAAAAGAATAGCTGCTTTCTTTGATATTGATGGTACTCTCTATAGGGAAGGTTTAATAACAGAGGTATTTAAAAAATTAATCAAAAGCGAACTTATAGAAAATGATAGATGGTACAAAGAAGTAAAACCCTTTTATGTTAAATGGGATAAGCGAATAGGAAATTATGATAATTACCTGCTTAAAATGGCTGATATTTATAGTGAAGCCATAATTGGACTTCATAGAACTCAAATTGAGTTTATTGCTAGCCAAATTATAAAACAAAAGGGAGATAGAGTTTATACCTACACCCGCGATAGAATTAAATGGCACAAAGATCAGGGTCATATTATTATTACCATATCAGGTAGCCCCATTGAACTTGTACGCGAAATGTCTATAAAATACGGGTTTGATGATTATATAGGTACAAAGTATCTATTAAATGAAAATGATATTTACACCGGTGAAATTATCCCTATGTGGGATAGCGTTAGTAAACAAACTGCCATAGAAAATTTTGTTCATAAATATAATATTGATTTGCTGCAAAGTTATGCTTATGGAGACACTTCCGGAGATTACACTATGTTAAAATCAATTAGTCACCCTACAGCAATAAACCCTACTAAAGAACTGTTACTAATGATTTTAGCGGATGATGAATTAAAAGAAAAGATTAATATAATGCTAGAAAGAAAAGATGTTGTATATAAGTTACGCCCAGAACACATTGAAATATAAAATATTCACTTATTCTTGTTTTTAAACCTAATACACCTTGATTTGCTAAAAAACTACTATATAATATTATTATATAGTAGTTTTTTAATTTGAATTTTAATAACCTATCTTGTTTTGAAATGGGGTATATCATGTTAAGGGATTTATTTATTAATGGTACAATACTAATTTCCTTTATTTTTATAAGTAGTCAGATATTTAAAAGAAATTTTCTAAACTTATCTGTGTCCTATAAAGATAAATTTCTCTTCGGATTAACACAAGGAATACTAGGTATTCTTTTAATGTTATTTACCATCCACGTTACCCCTAATGTTATTATGGATTTTCGTCATATTGCCATACTACTCGCTGCTCTTTATGGAGGTGGATTCGCTGCAATTATTACTGGCATCACCATCGCAATATTTAGGGTAAGCTACTTTGGTTTAAGCACTCCTGCTATAATAGCCTCTATTAACATGATAACTGTCGCTATTGCTTGTGCTTTAATATCAAAATTAAATCTAAATGCATTAAGAAAATTTACCTATATGAACGTTATAAGCTCTATAATTATTACCAGTTCATTTTTATTAATTATAAAAGATTCAATAACACTCCGGCATACCCTTATTTATTTCTGGTTTGGCTCCTCTATTATTGGAATTCTAGCCTATTATATTGTAAATTACATGAATACTTCAATTAAATTACTTAATAGGCTAGAACAAGAATCAACTATAGATTTTCTTACTGGTTTAAACAACGTTAGACAATTCGATAATGCACTAAACCAGTCATTTTTAGATGTTAAAGATAAAAATGAACGTTTGTCTATTCTTATTATAGATATAGACTTTTTCAAAAAAGTAAATGACACTTATGGTCATTTAGCCGGTGATTCCGTATTACAACAATTAGGAATCATACTATCCACATTCTGTAGAAGTTTTGATATTGTGTCTAGAATTGGCGGAGAAGAATTTTCTGTTATTTTACCTGATTGTCCAAGCGAGCAGGCCATAGAAGTCGCTGAACGTTTAAGAGTAGCTGTAGAAAACCATGAGTTTATTTTATCTAATGAAATTAAAATTAAAATCACTATTTCTATAGGTGCAGCTACTTACCCTGATAATGTAAAAGATTTAGAACTTCTTATTAAAGAAGCCGATACTGCATTATATGCAGCTAAACATTCTGGGAGAAATAAAGTATGTCAGCCCTAATATTTTATTTAATAGTTTATTTAATTTTTGTTTGAGAATTTTCTTTTTGATATTACTGAATAACTAATCCATATGACAAGTAAACTTCCAATGGTTATATTAGTTATTATATCTTTAAATAGTGGCATTCCTTGTCCGAGGAAAGTGCCAAATAAAATTAACCCACCCATTGAAATTAAAACAACTTTATTTAACTTTATATATTCATCTTTATTAGTCCCTTTAAAATTTTTACCCTGCTTTTTCTCAAAATTCAAACCAGAAACAACAGCAGCTGCGCCCATCATAATAAATATAATAGTAAAAACACTATCTCCCAGTCCCATTCTTAATCCCCCTTATTCTACCTTCATCTTGGTATACTAAAAATATTATATCATAAACATATGTAAAGACGAAAGCGCCCTAGGGGCACACAACAATCAATAATTGTTGTGTGCCCCTAGGCTGCTTAAAATACTAGCTGAATATTAAGTATAAAATTTCTCCAAAGGACTTGCAATACGAGACGCAGAAACTGTTAAAATTTGATTTAAAAATTCTTGTTTTGCCACTGTAAAATTCTCGTGAGCTTGTCAAGACGGAAGACTATTACAATCCAACAAGGATGAAGCTGTAAATATTAAAAGATTCATGTAATGTGGCAGAATGCATTTGAGCAAGTCTTAGTAATTCTAATTTATTTTATTTTGAGCTGCGTTAAGAAAACACATGTTTGAGCATAGCGAGTTTGTGTTTTTAGCAGCTCTAAATAAAATAAATTTTAGAATTACTTGACGTAGCGAATGTATTCCGAGCATTACAGGAATCCTTTAGTATACTAAATTTCTTTTAATAAATTCGCCATTTCTATTGCGGATACTGCAGCATCATAACCTTTATTACCGGCTTTAGTCCCTGCTCTTTCAATAGCTTGCTCAATATTTTCAGTAGTAAGCACTCCGAAAATAACTGGAACTCCTGTTTCTAAGGATACAGAAGCAATTCCTTTAGTAACTTCACCAGATACATATTCATAATGAGATGTAGCACCCCTTATAACTGCTCCTAAACATATTACACCATCATACTTACCAGACTTAGCCATCTTTTTTGCAACTAGCGGTATCTCAAAAGCACCAGGCACCCATGCAATTTCTATGTTTTCTTCCTCCACACCGTGACGCTTTAAACCATCTAATGCTCCTGATAATAATTTTCCACCAATAAATTCATTAAATCTCGCTATAATAACTCCAAATTTTAAACCTTCTGCTATTAATTTACCTTCATATGTTTTCATGTGTATTCCTCCTATTAATTTTTAATATATTACCATAAAATAAATAACTTATATTTATTTTAAGTGTAGTAAGTGACCCATTTTATTCTTTTTAGTTTCTAAATAAAACTTATTTCTTTCATTATGATTCATCTCTATAGCTACTCTTTCAACTATTTCAATACCATAACCTGAAATACCTGTTATTTTTTTAGGATTGTTAGTCATCATTCTTATTTTTTTAGCACCAAGCAGTTCTAATATCTGAGCTCCTATACCATAATCTCTCATATCAACTGGAAAACCTAAAGCTATATTTGCTTCTGCTGTATCCATTCCTTTATCTTGAAGGTCATAAGCCTTTAGCTTATTAATTAATCCTATTCCGCGTCCTTCCTGTCTCATGTAAACCAAAATTCCGCACTCTTCCTTTGCTATTGCTTTCATGGCTGCATCATATTGTTCCCCACAATCACATCTCATAGACCCCAACGCATCTCCAGTAAGGCACTCAGAATGCACCCTGACAAGTACAGGTTTGCTACTGTCTATTTTTCCTTTGACTAATGCTACATGGTGTTCTCCATTTATCTTATTGACAAATCCATAGATTTTAAATTCTCCATATCTAGTTGGCATTTTAGCTTCTGTAACCATTTCTACGAGACATTCTGTTTTTCTTCTATATGCAATTAAATCTACAATAGTAATTATTTTAAGATCATGTACTTTCACATATTCCATAAGTTCAGGAACCCTAGCCATTGATCCATCCTCATTCATGATTTCACAAATTACCCCTGCAGGATATAATCCAGCAAGCCTTGCCATATCCACTGCCGCTTCTGTATGCCCAGCCCTTTTTAATACTCCACCCTCTCTTGCTGCTAGAGGAAATACGTGACCTGGCCTATTAAAATCCTTTGCAGTAGCCTGTGGGTCTACCACCTTTAATATAGTAGTTGATCTTTCCGCAGCAGATATTCCTGTAGTAGTACTTATAGCATCAATAGAAACTGTAAATGCTGTTTCATGTGCATCAGTATTGTTAGAAACCATCTGTTTTATATTTAATTTATCTAATCTTTCTTTAGTTGTAGGCATGCATATAAGTCCACGGGCATATGTAGCCATAAAATTTATATTTTCTTGAGTAGCCTTTTCCGCAGCTATTATTATATCTCCTTCATTTTCCCTATCCTCATCATCTACCACCACGATCATTTTTCCATTCTTAACATCTTCTAGTGCTTCCTCAATAGTATTAAATTTAAACATCTTAACACCCCTCAATTTTTTTTAGTTATTGCTCAATACTGTAAGTAAAGTTTATGCAAATCCATTTTCCAGAAGAAGATCCATACTAATAGATTTCTTTTCTTTTGGAACTTCACCATATTTCAATAGTTTTTCAACATACTTTGCCAACATATCACACTCTAGATTAACCTCATCACCTATGTTTTTATTTAATAGTGTAGTTTCATTCTTTGTATGAGGTATAATGGATACTTTTAAAATATTTTCATCCACAAATGCCACAGTTAAACTAATGCCATCAATTGTTATTGAGCCTTTATGTACAATGTACTTTAATATATCCACTGTAGTTTCTACGGACACCCAAATAGCATTGTCTTCTTTATAAAAATCTACAATGGTTCCTATTCCATCAATATGTCCACTTACTATATGACCTCCCAGTCTATCACTAACCCTCAATGCTCTTTCTAAATTTACTGGAGAACCTGATTTTAATTTTCCTAAATTACTGCTTCTGATAGTCTCTGCCATTACATCTACACTAAAACTATTTTTATCAAATTCTGTTACGGTAAGACAAACTCCATTGGTGTTAATGCTATCACCAATCTTTGTTCCGCACAAAATCTTCTCTGCCTTTATGGTAATCCTTGCTGATTTAGCGCCTTTTTCTATGGATTTTATCTCTCCAATTTCCTCAATTAAGCCTGTAAACATCTATCCACCTCCTTTAACTTTTATTGTTTTAATAAAAACTTTAATTATCTTCTTTTACGCTTTAACTCTCAATTCGAAGCCTTCTCTACGTAACCCTCTATCATAATGTCTTCATCAAATCTAGTTACTTCAGTATCCAAAAGGTTAATAGAATCACTCACATTTTCTATTCCCTTCCCTCCTACAGGAGTTTTACCAGAGGTTCCCCCAAATATTTTTGGAGATATAAAAGTAATAACTTTATCCACAATACCAGCCACTATTGCAGAATAGTTTAAAGTGCTTCCACCCTCGAGTAGTATACTATCTATTCCCCTGTCACCAAGTACAGTCATTAAATACTTCAAATCTACCCAATTATTTTTACTCTCAGTTACAATAACTTCAGCACCCTTTTGTTTTATTGCTTCAATTTTAGTCTTATCAGCAAATTCTGTTGTAACTATAATAGTTTTTGCTTTTTCATTACATTTTAATACCTTAGCTTCTAATGGTATTCTTGCCCTACTATCTATAATTATTCTTATGGGGTTTAGACTAATCACCCCTTCTCTTCTTGTAGTAAGCTCTGGATCATCCGCGAGGACAGTTCCAATTCCAACCATGATTCCAGATACCATTTGCCTTAATTCATGCACATAAGCTCTAGATTTTTCATTACTTATCCACTTTGAATCCCCAATGGAGGTTGCTATTTTCCCATCTATTGTCATAGCAGTTTTCATTATACAAAAGGGTTTTTTAGAACTTATATATTTTATAAATATTTCATTTGTTTTCTTTATTTCCTTTTCCATTATGCCTGTAGTTACTTCTATACCATTTTTTCTAAGAATTTCTATGCCCCGCCCTGCCACTAGTGGGTTAGGGTCTATCATTCCAATTACCACTTTAGAGATTTTATTTCGCACTATGGCATCAGCACAGGGAGGTGTTTTACCATAGTGAGAGCAAGGCTCTAACGTTACATACATGGTTGCACCTTCTACATCGACGGCATTATTAAAAGCATTTTCTTTTGCATTTGCAAAAGCGTTGACTTCTGCATGTGGTCCACCAAAATATTCATGGTAGCCTTCACCAATTATTCTATTGTCTTTTACAATAACAGCACCCACTAGAGGATTAGGATTTACGAACCCTACTGCTTTTTTAGATAATTCAAGTGCTCTTTTCATATAATAGTTGTCCAAATTACCACCCCTAATTCTATAATTTTAGCATGATCTTTAATAAGTAGTTGTTTCTTAGTATGCATAACTTTCATGGAATAAAATCATATAAGGAACATAAACTAATAAAAGCCCCGAAAACAAAGTTTTCAGGGCTTAATAAGCAATATATTCAATATCAAAATATAAAAGCATCTTCACAACTATCTTCATAGTTAATAAATTAAAATCTTTTATATCTATCATTATTCTCCTTCTCTCATCCAGACTTTACTGTCGGCTCTGGAGTTCAACCAGATCTACCTTTCGGTTCGCGGGCTATACCGCCGGTTAGGAATCTCACCTACCCTGAAGGACTTATTTAATTTTCAACTTAAGAATAGCACTTTGTGATTTTGATGTCAAGTGCATATCTGTAAAAGTTTACTCTTATTAGTATTGGATAAAATAAAGTTCATTTATTTATTTTTCTTTTTTCTACTATAATTCTCCCTATCCATTAAAAATTTATAAACATCAAATATAAATTTTTTTATCATATTTATATTTTTTTGATTTTTCGCTTTACAAAGTTAACGTGTTAAAGTAAAATGTTTATTGTAGAGCTTTTAGCTTGTACAAAAGAATATATGAGGAGTGTTGAAAATGAAAACAAAATTAAAATTATTAATGGTGGCAATACTTTCCACTGTTATTTTAACTGCTTGTGGAAGTACACCTTCCGCAGATACATCATTAAAAGATATAAAAGAAAAAAAAGAACTAATAGTTGGCCTTGATGATAATTTTCCACCAATGGGCTTTAGGGATAAGAGTGGTGAAATTGTAGGATTTGACATTGATATGGCAAAAGAAGTAGGAAAGCGTATGGGTGTAAAAGTAACCTTTAAACCTGTAGAGTGGGACGGTGTTATATTAAGTCTAAATAATAAGGATATCGATGCTATATGGAATGGATTAACCATAACAGATAAGAGAAAAGAACAAATTGGTTTTTCTAAAGTATACCTTCAAAACAAGCAAATAATTATTGTAAAAAGCAAATCGAATGTTTCGAGTAAAAGTGATTTAAAGGACAAAACTGTAGGCCTTCAAATGGGTAGTAGCAGTGAAACTGCTCTTACTAAAGACTCACAGCTTAATACTTCATTAAAAGAGGTTAAGAAATATTCAAACAATACAGAAGCACTACTCGATTTAAATGCTGACCGTATTGATGCTGTAGTAGTAGATGAAGTAGTTGGAAGATACTATGTTAGTAAAAAAACTGGTGATTATAAAGTACTTAATGAAAATCTAGGCGTAGAAGATTATGGTGTAGGTATAAGAAAAACAGATACAAGTCTTACAGCAGAGATAGATAGGCTAATAGGCGAAATGAAAAACGATGGCACTGCCAATACTATATCCCAAAAATGGTTTGGCAAGGATATAATCAAAAAATAATAATTATGAATTTTTCGGAATGGAGTGTTATATTTGGCTAATTTAATAGACATCACAATATATATTTTAAAAGGGAGCCTCTTTACAATTGAATTGTATTTTGCAACGATAATCTTTTGTTTGCCTCTTGGAATAATAGGCGCACTTATTAAAGTTTCAAATTTAAAAATACTTGGAAAAGTTGTAGACATCTATACATGGTTTTTCAGAGGAACTCCACTACTTCTTCAACTTTTTTTCACATATTTTGGACTACCTATTATCGGTATTAAACTTTCTCCCTTTACTGCAGCCACACTTACCTTTTCTTTGAATTACGGAGCTTATTTTACTGAAATATTCAGATCTGGTATTCAATCTATAGATAAAGGACAATATGAGGCAGCCAAGGTTTTAGGGATGAATTATAGACAAGCTATGTCAAAAATAATACTGCCCCAAGCCTTTAAACGAATAATCCCCCCCACCTGTAACGAGGGAATCACTCTAATAAAAGATACGGCTTTAGTAGCAGCTATTGGATTACAGGATCTGCTAAGAGCAGCGAGAGAAATCGTTACTAGAGATTTTACAATTACTCCTTTTTTTATTGCCGCAATAATATATTTAATGTTTACTTCACTTGTTGTCATGGCTTTTAAAAAGTTAGAAAAAAAATATTCAGTTTACGAATAGATCGCAAGCTACTAAACATGAATAACCTGCCAAATTAAGGATGGTGATACTATGGATTTACTCGACATATATAAAATAAATAAAAGCTTTGATAATACCCAGGTTTTAAAAAATGTATCTTTAAATTTAAAAAAGGGCGAAGTAATATCAATTATCGGTCCCTCTGGCTCAGGAAAAAGCACCCTACTTAGGTGTATAAGCGCACTTGAGCATATGGATAGTGGCCACATTGAATTTAATGGTGTTACTATTGGAGAAGCTAATAAAAAAATCAATACTATTGAAGCAATAAATGCACATAAAAAAATAGGTATGGTTTTTCAAAACTTCAATCTATTCCCTCATAAAACCGTTTTAGAGAATATTATTGAAGCTCCCATTATAGTAAATAAAATAGATAGAAAAGACGCTATAACCATTGCAGAGAAATTGCTCTTAAAAGTAGATTTATTAGATAAAATAAATTCTTATCCTTGTACTCTTTCTGGTGGACAAAAACAGAGAATTGCTATTGCTAGGGCTCTTGCAATGAATCCAGAATTAATTCTTTTCGATGAACCTACTTCAGCGCTAGATCCCGAACTTATTGGCGAGGTTTTGAAAGTCATTAGAGATCTTGCTTTCGAAAAAATATCTCTAGTAGTAGTTACCCATGAAATGCAATTTGCAAGGGAAATTTCAGATAGAATTATTTTCATGGAAAACGGAGAAATACTAGAAAACTCCCCACCAGAGTTATTATTTTCGAGTCCTAAACATATTAGAATAAAACAATTTTTAAATTTATCATAAAACAGTAAAATTATTCCAATTACTTAATTAGATCAACAAAAAATAGAAAGGACTATCTGCGTATTAACATGCTAGGTAATCCTTTCTATTTTCACTAATATATTATGTTACTTACTATTTAAGAATTAAATTAAGAGCTTGATCTAAATCAGCAATAATATCTTCAACATTTTCAAGGCCTACTGCTAGTCTTATTAAACCGTCAGTTATACCAGCCTCTAATCTTTCTTCCTGCGAATACGGTGAATGAGTCATTGAAGCCGGATGTTCAATTAGTGTTTCAGCATCTCCTAAACTAACAGCTATACTACATAGCTCAGTTGAATTTAGAACCTTTTTACCTTCTTCAATTCCACCCTTTATTTCAAAAGCAATAATAGCTCCTGGAAGATTCATTTGTTTTTTTGCAAGTGTAAATTGTGGAAAACTCTTAAGTCCCGGGAAATATACTTTTTCAACTGCTGGATGCCTCTCTAAAAATTGAGCTACAGCCATTGCATTTTCACAGTGTCTTTCCATCCTTATTTCTAGTGTTTTCATTCCTCTTATAATCAAAAATGCATCAAAAGGACTTAAGCAAGATCCAGTCATATCCTTAACCCCAAATAATCTAACTTGATCAATAAATGCTTTAGATCCAACAGCAAAACCAGAGATTACATCCCCATGTCCATTTATAAATTTAGTTCCAGAGTGTATTACAACGTCTGCACCGAGTTCTAATGGTCTTTGTATATAAGGAGTACTAAATGTGTTATCCACCATAACTATACAATTTTCCCTTGCGTGGGCAATTTTTGATATTGCCTCAATATCTGTTATAAGTAATGTTGGATTTGCAGGTGTTTCTAAGAAAATAACCCTTGTATTTTCTTTCATAGCACTTCTAACATTTTCAGGATCTGAAGCATCAACAAAAGTAACTTCAACTCCATATCTAGAAATACCATGAGCCAAAAATGCATGAGTACATCCATAAATAGTTTGTGCGCAAACTACATGATCTCCAGCCTTTAATGCTGTCCACATAGCTGAAGATATAGCTCCTATGCCTGATGCCATAGACATACAAGCTTCTCCACCTTCAAGCATTGCCAATTTTTCTTCTAAAACTGTATTAGTAGGATTTCCAAGTCTTGTATATATATATCCCTCTTCCTCTCCTGCAAATCTTCTTCCACCTTGCTCAGCTGAATCAAAAACAAAGGTAGCTGTTTGATGTATTGGAGTAGCGAGTGATCCATATTGATCCTTCTTATTTCCACCATGTATTGCTTTAGTTGCGAATCCACTATTACGTAAATGTTCTCTATCCATTATAATTCCTCCTAAAGTGAT